>Ga0041059_1000030_pt1 | contig 60602 bp, 39 predicted proteins | sample AraColnosormetaG_FD_56232 | JGI IMG/M metagenome (GOLD analysis project Ga0041059, IMG submission 56232) | Arabidopsis roots microbial communities from North Carolina, USA - Col MF nosort | ecosystem: Host-associated > Plants > Roots > Unclassified | place: USA: North Carolina | collected...
TTTTTTTTTTTTTTTTGGTTGATTGGTTATTTGTTTGAGGTTGAAAGTGCAATGAGATGGTATCGGATATATATAGGGAAAGAGAAATATTTTTCTGTAGAGATTTGAAATTACTCAAATACCATCAACGTTTGGAAAATGAATTATTATTGTGTATCATTGTGTATACGTCTTGGTTAGACTTGTGGAACTTCTAGGACACGCATTTGAGAGGAATAAGGAACCCATCATATTCTTTCTAAATAGTTTAGGATAATAAATCATAAGATTTATAATATATGGTTTTATAAATGTCATGCTTATAGATCTATATGTTGTGTAATATATATTTATGAATGTTTGATTTGACTAAGTTAGCTGACAGTGAGAGAAAACTGAATATCCTTTTAAAACTGAATAATTCAGGCTTTCATCGTTTGGATGATAATGATATCAATATCATTATCAATAATTCAGGCTTTCATCGTTTAAATTTGTCAGGGTTGATGGATAGTTTTATACAATAATGGGAAAATTAAGATGAAGCAACTTGTTGCTTAGGGAAGTAATGAAAGCGATAATTAGATTAAGATATGTCCCCAAAAATGTGGAGACAAAGTTGTTCACACCATGGCATTGTTGACCTAATGCCTTGTACAATAAAAAAAACTTCTTTTGTATAGGATTAAAAATGGGAAAATGGGAAAAAATTTTGGTCATGTGTAGACGATAAAGGCGATGCATATAATACATGAAAATACAAGAAAAATTTCTTCTATTACATCTATAATTTGGATCACACACGTGATTATGTAAGACTCCACCATTTCTAAGATTTTTGTAAAGATAGCTTTTGTATCCCCAAGCTATTTGCATTTTCGAAGCTTAAACTATGAACTTTATGATTTTTTGATTAGCCACTACGCATCCAAAACTTTTAATTCCACACCACATGAAAGCATCATTATTAATTGGAGTAGCTTTTAAGAACACACGTCTTAAACCATGCACCGAGCAATTACGTACAAAAATAATTTACTAATATCGACCATTTAATGAGTAATGTACTGATCTTAAGAAAACATGTTTCTCCATGTATCCCGGTAATACCATGTGGATCTACGAAAGGATCTCGTGGCGATTTTTGTACATTTCCATACCTTAATCTCTAATTAGTTGTTATTCAAAATTCTCAAGGCAAGATGCGTGAACATTTGGCGCAGCCCATTTGTTGAAACGTGGTTTCATACTACATATATTAAAAACAAAAGAGAAAAAAAACTCAGGCCACAAGATAACAACGGGCAAGTAGTTTTTCAAAAACACAATAAAAAACAATTATGGCGGTTTTATTTAAGTTGTTAGGCATAACATTGGTGTTTAACAACAAATGTAATATTTAAATATGAACACCGATCGTGGGTTAAGACTTTCTTTATAAAAAGCTAATGTCGTTTTAGGTAGTAGATATGAATGAATAATTGGAATGGATCTTGGCTTAATACCCGGCGTCGTGGTTGGATAATGATGCTTCCTAATGCAAGGAAACATATTTTTTATTTTTGTTATTTAAATAATTTACGTTGATCTCGTAATCCTAGGCCAATTGATGAATATTCATAATTTCATATGTTCGAAAGAGATTTCACTTTTCTGAAAAAAAAATACATATATATGTAATAATTTTTTTAATTTTTTTTTTGTATGACTCCCACGGATAATTGATGGAGTTGAGAAAATATTGTAGCTTTTATGATTGATGTATGAGTTTCGAATTGATAATTGTCTCACCTCTATTAGGAGATTGAATAATTTTCATTTTCAACATGTACCGATCTTATCTTGGTTTTAAGCCTATGTAATTACGAATTAATATACGTTCATTTTTTTATAATATTTTTTTTTGTATAAGCTTGTGTATTTCATAAGATCCCCAAAATGCAACGACGTGGTTTGATGTTTCCTAGTTTCTTGGAAGTGACTCTACTATTTTATTGGTTATGAATATTATACGTTCGAAACCCAAAAATTTTAATTTACAATGACGTGTTCTTTTTCTAGGGATCGTGGACCGATCCAAACAGCTGGCGTGTCTGAACTGTCCTTAAAAGCCTATCCAATTTTAAATCCAAAACGTTAGAAGATTCCCAAATCTTTTGAAAGATTCAAATAATTGAAGTCTGAAGAGGATTCCAATCAAAAAGTCCGATAGAAACATTTTTGGCTACAAGAGTTTTTTCCCACCTCTAAAGTCAATACTTTTGTGTCATTTTAATATATAGTTATTTATGAAACAATCTATCTATATAATTTACCATCTTAATTTTTATATATCGTACAGTTGCAAAATCATTTTAAAAAGTTTTATGTTGTTAACATATCTCAAAATTAGTTATATTCGCAAACACTGTGTGTGGGGTGAATGTCCTGGTAATCAAATCGGAACAAAACAAACGTATTAAAACAAACTTTGAGAAAGCTGAAGAATCATAAGTCGCAAGAAACAATGGTCTAAGGATGATTCTTGAAATTAGGTCTGATTACCCTCGGGTTAATACCCACTCAAGAGATTTGGAACAACAAGTAATCTCAATGGTAGAAGCAAGAAACTCTACGTGTCAATCTTATATCTAGACGATCACTGCCTAAGCAACCCAATTGTGTGATTGACTGATTTCCTCCATTAAAATTTTGTTGATGAATGCTAATCCTCATTTCTGGCTAAAGAAACTACTCAATAATCAGCTTGTGTCGATCTATATCAAGTCAGTTACAGCAGAAACAAAAATGACACAAACCCGCCATCGGATGGCAAAACCAAGTTCTTAAAGAATCTAATGATACTACCTTGATCTCATCCAGTGACTAGAAAACAACCAGACTTTAACCTACAATATCTCAGGATCTAGGTCTCCCTAAAGAGCTTAGAAGAGTAAGTAATTTCATGTAACACACTTAGCTTTAGATATCAAGTTATATGACACTATCCTTGGTGGATTAATTTACCAGGATCAAGACACTTGCATGAACTAGCGGATCAAAGCCTTGGGATTGCTCTTAAACATGATTGGTTCCTGAGAAATCTGTGCATAAGATTCGCCATACTCAGATTAACCCTAAAGCGAAGCCTACGACGGTCGTGCTCGTGTGTTCTCTCGTAATCATTGAGGTTTTTGTGGAGTCTGAATCTTCAAAACGACGTTTTGTGTTTTTACGTTATAAACTTCTAAACGACTACATTTCAGGTTCCATTTTGGTGATGAGAAATTAAAAAAAGGTGCCCTCACGCAGGATCGAACTACGGACCTTCAGTTTACAAGACTGACGCTCTACCACTGAGCTATAAGGGCAACTTTGCTCAGTTATCTGTGATGTGCAAAAAAATTCAAAACCTCAAAGAACAGACATTTTGGGCCATATATACAAAAGGTAAAAAATATGGGATAAATGCTAAAATAAGATAGAGAAATGTTGCAAACAAAAAGACCATAAAGTAGCAAAAACAAACATTTTGGGCCAAACTGATAAAGAAAAATAGTTTGGGGATACAAATAAGAAATACTAAAATATAAAAAAGCTGTGGGGAACGTTGCAAAATAAAATTCCCCAAAAACACGCGCACGATAATGATTCCCTTTACTCTTGTTGCGTGCAATTTCCGCTATTATGCGCATTCGTCATCACTTTCCCATTCCTCTCCGATCAGTTCTTCTCTCTCTCACACTGCTTTTGCCTCCATTGAACCCTTCTTCTCTCTGCTCACCGGAATATTTCTCTCACAAAAGATGAAGGTACTCTTTCTCTCCGATGTGTAATCGATTCGATTCGAATCAAGATAAGTAATTGCGATTTCCATTGCCCAATCGATTCAATACTTGAGAATTTTCGATTGAGATCACTACGATTGTCAGATTTAATTATTGGTTCTGTTTTGTAATTGATTCTGTAGCAATTCTGGAGTCCAAGTAGTATCAACAAGAACAAAGCTATGGTTGAGAATCTGCAAAATCATGGTATAGTTACTTCAGATGAAGTTGCTAAAGCTATGGAGGCTGTGGATAGAGGCGTATTTGTAACAGATCGTTCCTCTGCTTATGTTGATAGTCCCATGTCTATTGGTTATAATGTGACTATATCAGCTCCTCATATGCATGCAATGTGTCTTCAACTTCTTGAAAAACATTTGAAACCGGGAATGCGTGTACTTGATGTTGGCTCGGGTTTGTTTTACTTTCTCTTCTTGAATTAGTTTTGTACATTCTTCTTCTTGCTTTTGAATATGATGAATTTTGATAGGGACCGGGTACTTAACTGCTTGCTTTGCGGTTATGGTTGGAACCGAAGGGCGTGCTATTGGTGTGGAACATATTCCTGAATTGGTGGCTTCTTCTGTTAAGAATATTGAAGCGAGTGCTGCTTCGCCATTTCTGAAAGAAGGGTCTCTTGCTGTTCATGTTGGTGGTGAGCATCAGTTCAAGTTTTTGAGATTTCTTTGGTGTTTCTGTTTTTACATTGCTGGTTTCTTGATGGTTTTAAAATAGATGGGAGGCAAGGATGGGCTGAGTTTGCTCCGTATGATGCTATTCACGTCGGAGCAGCAGCACCGGAGATCCCAGAGGCGTTGATTGATCAGTTGAAGCCCGGTGGGAGACTGGTGATTCCGGTTGGGAACATATTCCAAGATCTGCAAGTGGTGGATAAGAACTCAGATGGTTCTGTTAGCATCAAGGATGAAACTTCAGTTCGTTATGTTCCTTTGACTAGCCGTGAAGCCCAGCTGAGAGGGGACTGATGAATATGCTCGTTGTACAGATGAATGAATCAAGTAAGCTCAGTCGCCTTTCTAAATTAGCATAGTTAGTTAAGAACTCAAATCACTGTGAGTAAAACTCTCAAATGACTAAACTTGTTTTGGTACAACTAAACATAATAAACCATTTATATATAATGCCTCCATCAAGTAGTAGATGATGCAATGGCGTAAAGAGGGAATAAACGGTGAATCACCATACCGGTTGATTCAGCGACATTGGTTTGATTTTCTTTAGAATCCTCCGGTAATTTCCAATCATACCGATGCACAAAGTTAGCCAAAGCCACCTCAATCAAGACCACTGCGAATGATATTGCTGGACAAATCCTTCTCCCTGCTCCAAATGGAACCAGCTCAAAATTGTGACCTCGGAAATCAACAGACGAATCTAAATGTCTCTCCGGTCTAAACTTCTCTGCGTCTGGCCCCCACGTCGCAGCCTCTCTCCCGATTGCCCAAGCATTGATCATTACCTGTGTACCGGCTGGTATGTGGTAATCTCCTAATATAACATCTTGTATTGATTCGTGAGGAGCCAACAATGGAAGTGGAGGATGTAGCCTCGTTGTCTCTTTGATTACAGCTTTTAAGTAGCTCATGTTTTGAATGTCTTCTTCTGATACACTCAAATTACCCTTACAAATCGTACGAACTTCTTCCTGGAGTGTGCGCAGACACTCTGGGTGACGTAGAAGCTCTGTCATTGCCCAATCCATAAGTGCGTACGATGAATCCGTACCAGCAACTAAAACATCCTGAAAAGCGATCAAAACCAAAAAAACAAGAACTACGGTTATACACTAAAACATCAATGAATATGAATATGAGATCTTCTTATCCCTTTACCAAGACGATAGCCTTTATGCATAACCGGTCGATTTCAAATCCGATGCTCTTCTCTCTCTGAATTCTGAGCAACACATCCACAAAATCAGTCCTTTGTCCGTCACCATCTACATGATCTTGAACAACTTTCTCCAAGAATTCATCAAGATCATTGCCTGTCTTATTTAGCTGTCCATCCAAACCAGAGATCCAATCAATCCATCCAAGCCATGGTACATAAGTCCCCACACTAAACTCGCCCATTAGCATCATGAGCCTTTTCATTAACTCTTTAGAATCTGTTTCACCGCTATATTTCCGTCCCAAAGCAATTCTAGATATCACATCGTTAGTTAAACTCCCCAAGAGCTCGCTTACATTCACTTGCAAAGAACTTGATTTCTGGATCTTCTCCATCATCAGACTGATCTCTTCTTGTCTCACATTTCGAAAGGACGTGACCATTTTGTTGCTGAGGAGCCGGAGGACGCACACACTCTTTATTTGCCTCCAATACTCTCCATAAGGAGCGAAGGCCACATCACGCCCGTCATAAAATAGCTTCTCGAAGAGTTTTGACCGTGGACGGCTAGCAAAAACGCGATCATGCGTCTTCAAAATATCTCTAGCCACGTCGGCGGAAGAGACTACAAGAACTGGGACACGGCCTAAATGGAGGAGCATGAGAGGGCCGTATCTGTGGCTGAGAGAGCATAGTGATCGGTGAGGGTGGTGGCCGAGTTGATGAAGGTTTCCGATCAATGGAAGTCTCGGTGGTGACCGAGGTGTGTTGCTTTTCTTCCCTCTTTTCTGTTTTTTGAAAAAGAGGATGGTAATAAAGATTATTAAGCTTTGCAGAATTATCATTGTCATGGATTCCATGCTTGTATTCTTCAAGTTTCGTCAAGATTTTCTTGTAAAGAGTATCTAAGAATTTTGTGGTCTTCTTTTAGAACTTAGATGAGCTGAGTCATATGGAATTAGAGATTGCATACAGAATGAACCACACAATATCTCTAGTAAGCCAGAATTTCGTTTTCTTCTGTTTGACTAATGTATACAATTATAGAAGCCAAGTTTCTCCTGGGACCAAAACTCTGTCCACTCAAAATTTTCTTATTTCTCTGCCCCACATGGATAAGAAAATTCAACTATTACACGTTCTTATTAAGAGTTTGACAAAGAAAAAAAAAACGTTGAATCTTTCAAATTGTCTTAGTGAACAAGTTCTCTTTGAGGAACAAGTTCTCTAGGGTTTCTCATCTAATCCTTTTACGATTTGGATTGCTCTTTTTATGTATGCGCAAAGAAGAGGAGTTTCACGTTTATAATTTCTTTCTCCAATTTCTTTCAAGGTAAGGCGCCCTAATTAAACCCTGGAAAATCATGACATTTAAGAAGGTCATCAACATAACAATGGAGAGAGAACAGATACAACCAAGTAAAACTATGAATATTTCCACTTATACTTATTCAAACTGTGAGGTAGACAGTCATGCAAGCACGTCAAAGTAACAAATAGCATAGTCACGCAAAACTACTGAACTAATGGAATTGAATGTGTTTTAAAGTCAAGGCGATATCCACTGTTATTCAATTATGTATTTGATAAAATAAAACCCACAAAGAAAACTGCAAATTCAAATACATTAATTCAATAACAACCCCTAAGTAGTAACTAGTAAATAACACAAAGTTGAACTAAACAAACCAATCAAGCTCATTAACGAGAAATTAAGAACGAATCACTCAGGAAAAAATATCAAATTGGTTCGTGTTTTAGTTTCTCTCTAAGTTTGGAGATTTTCTATAGTGTTTTTAATTTTATTATTAACGCGTCATTTGAAAGTGTTGGATTCCTCAAAGTCGTTGCTTTGGTCGTTAATATTGCAACACTTATTATTGTTGTGAGTTTTAGTTAGCTACTTTAGTATATAGCTATCCCTCAATCTGGTTTCAATAATGGTCTACAAAGCCACTAAACTACTTATCAGAATATTTAATAACATCACACAAAAAAAAAACACAAAATTTGAACTAAATATACCAATCAAGCTACTAATTTACAGTCAACTCGAACTGACCTCTGCGCAGTGCTATTATGCGCAATCGTCTAATGATTGGAAATAATTTGAAACCGGGTATGCGTGTTCTTGATATCAGCTTGTGTTCTTGAAGCCCACTTGAGAAGGGACTAATGATGCTTGTTGAACATAACAATAAATCAAGTAAGCTCACCTGGCTTTCTAAATTAGTTTAGGAACTTGAGACTTTAAAATCTCAAACTTCTCTTTGGTAGCAACATTTTCAAATGAGTAAACATGTTTATTGTAGACATAACATAATAGTAAGCATTTATGTATAATGCATCCATCAAGTAGTAGATGATACAATGGCGTAAAGAGGGAATAAACGGTGAATCACCATACCGGTTGATTCAGCGACATTGGTTTGATCTTCTATATATTCCTCCGGTAATCTCCAATCATACCGATGCACTAAGTTAGCCAAAGTCACCTCAATCAAGATCACAGCGAATGATATTGCTGGACAAATCCTTCTCCCTGCTCCAAATGGAATAAGCTCAAAATTGTGACCTCGGAAATCGACAGACGAATTTAAATGTCTCTCCGGTCTAAACTTCTCCGCGTCTGGTCCCCACGTCGCAGCCTCTCTCCCGATCGCCCAAGCATTGATCATTACCTGTGTACCCGCAGGTATGTGGTAATCTCCTAATCTGACATCTTGTGTTGATTCGTGAGGAACCATCAATGGAAGTGGAGGATGTAGCCTCATAGTCTCTTTGATCACAGCTTTTAAGTAGTTCATGTCTTTGATGTCATCTTCTGATACACTCGAATTTCCCTTACAAATCGTACGGACTTCTTCTTGGAGTCTGTTCAGACACTCTGGGCGATGAAGAAGCTCTGTCATTGCCCACTCCATAAGTGCGTACGATGTATCCGTACCACCCACAACAACATCCTGAAAAGTTACCAAAACACAAGAACTACGGTTATATACTAAAACATCATTGAATATGAATTTATTTTCTTCTTTTCTGTTTTACCAAGATGATTGCCTTTATGCTTAACCGGTCGATTTCAAACCCGACGCTCTTCTCCCTCTGGATTCTGAGCAATACATCCACAAAGTCAGTCCTTTGTGCGTCGCCATCTTCATGATCTTGGACAACTTTCTCCAAGAATTCATCAAGATCATTACCTGTCTTTTTTAGTTGTCCATCCAAACCGCTGATCCAATCAATCCATGCAAGCCATGGTACATAAGTCCCCACACAAAACTCGCCCAGTAGCTTCGTGAGCCTTTTCATTAACTCCTTAAAATCCGTTTCATCACTATATTTCCGTCCCAAAGCAACTCTAGATATCACATCGTTAGTTAAACTCCCCAAGAGCTCGCTTAGATTCACTTGCAAAGAACTTGATTTCTGGATCTTCTCCATCATCAGACTGATCTCTTCTTGTCTCACGTTTCGAAAGGATCTGACCATTTTGTTGGTGAGGAGATGGAGGACGCACACGCTCTTCATTTGCCTCCAATACTCTCCATAAGGAGCTAAGGCCACATCACGGGCCTCATAAAATATTTTCTCAAAGATTTTTGACCGTGGCCGGCTTGCAAAAACGCGGTCATACGTCTTCAAAATATCTCGAGCCACATCTGCGGAAGAGACTACAAGAACGGGGACAAGGCCAAAACGAAGGAGCATAAGAGGGCCGTAACGATTGCTGAGAGAGCATAGTGATCGGTGAGGGTGGCGACCGAGTTGATGAAGGTTTCCTATCAACGGAAGTCTCGGTGGTGACGCAGGTGTGTTGCTTTTCTTCCCTTTTTTCTGTTTTATGAAAAAGAGGATGGTAATGAAGATTATCAAGCTTAGCAGAATTATCCTGATCATTGATTCCATGCTTGTATTCTTCAAGTTTCGTCAAGATTTTCTAGTAAAGAGTTTCTAAGAATTTGTGGTCTTCTTTTTGAACTTAGATGATCTGAGTCATATGGAAATAGAGTGAACGAACCACAAAATACCTCTAGTAAGCCAGAATTTCGTGTACCTCTTTTGGACTTATGTATAGAAGCCAAGTTTCTCTTGGGACCAAAACTACTGTCCACTCAAATTTTCTTATTTCTCTCCCCCATATGGATAATTATCATTCTTCTCAAAATTCATTTATTTAACGTTTGACAAAAAAAAAACGTTGAATCTTTCAAATTGTCTTAGTGCACAAGTTCTCTTTGAGGACTAGGATTTCTCATCTAATCTTTTTACTATTTGGATTGCTCTTTTTAGATATGTGCAAAGAAGAGGCGTTTCACGTTAATAATTTCTTGATAGGTGCAAGGTAAAGCCCTAACCCCGGCAAAATCATGAGATTTAAGAATTTCATCAACAAAACAATGGAGAGAGAGAGAACAAATGCAACCAAGTAAGACTAAGAATATTTCCACTTACATTAATTCAAGCTGTGAGGTAGAGAGTCATGCAATCACGTCAAAGTAACAAATAGCAGAGTCAAGCAAAACTACTGAACTAATGGAATTGAACGTATATTAAAGTCAAATGCGATAAATTAATTCTTATTGGATTAAGCATTTGTACCATGAGGTTTTAAATACAACAAAATCACCTGTTATTCAAATTTTTTAACAAATCATTAGATTTTTACTTTAAACAAATTTTGATGTATACTTTCACCTCTTTCACGACTAATCCAAATCAGAGCTCTCTAATCAGTTTTCTGTAATCAAATTTATTTATATTTTAAAGTTAAAATATAAAAAAATATAAACGTTATAAAATCTAAAATCTAAAAAAAAAATGATGCTTGTTGTACAGAATAATGAATCAAGTAAGCTCACCTTGCTTTCTAAATTGGTTTAATTAGGAACTCGAAACTTTAAAATCTCAAACATATCTTAGCTTACAACATTTTCAAATGAACAGGTTTATTGTAGACATAACATAATAATAAGCCTTAATCAAGTAGTAGATGATGGAATGACGTAAAGAGGGTGCATGCGGCGAATCACACTACCGATTGATTCAGCAACATCGGTCTCATCGTCTATAGATTGCCAATCAAACCCATGCACTAAGTTAGCCAAGACTACCTCATTCAGCACCACAGCAAATGATATTCCTGGACACATCCTTCTCCCTGCTCCAAAAGGAATCAGCTCAAAATCCTGACCCCGGAAATCAGAAGGCGACTCTAAATGCCTCTCCGGTCTAAACTCATTCGCATCTGGTCCCCACGTCGCAGCCTCTCTCCCGACGGCCCAAAGATTGACTATAACCTGCGTACCGGCAGGTATATGGTTATCTCTTAACCTAACATCTTGTGTTGATTGATGAGGAACCATCAATGGAACTGGTGGATGTAGCCTGAGTGCCTCTTTGACCACAGCTTTTAAGTATTCCATTCCTTGAATGTCATCTTCAGACACACTTGATTTTCCCTTACAAATCGTACGGACTTCCTCTTGAAGTTTTTTTAGACACGTTGGGTGTCGTAGAAGCTCTGTCATTTCCCATTCCACAAGCGTGGAGGATGTGTCTGTACCACCCACAAAAGCATCCTGAAAAGTGAAATCAAGACCAAAACAATTAATGGTTATATACTTAAACAAATAATGGTTATAGACATAAACAATTAATGCATGGTTCTACACTAATAGTCTAAAACATTGGATTTGAATTTGATATATATTTTTTCCCTTACCAAGACGATTGCTTTTATGCTTAACCGGTCAATATCGAACCCGAAACTCTTGTCTCTCTGAGCTGCGAGCAATACATCCACAAAATCAGTCTTGTCGCCGTCTCCATCTTCATGATCCTGCACAATTCTCTCCAATAGCTTATCAAAATCATTAGCGGTCTTTTCCAGTCGAGCCTCCAAACCGCTGACCCAATCAGTCCACGCAAGCCACGGTACATAACTCCCGATAGTAAACGTACCAAGTTGCCTCATGAGCCTGTCTATTAACTCTTTAAAATCTGTTCCAACACCATATTTCCGTCCCAAAGCTACTCTACATATAACATCGTTAGTTAAACTCGACAAGATCTTGCTAAGATTTACCGGTTTAGAACTCGATTTACGGATCGTTTCCATCATCAGAGTGATCTCTTCTTGTCTCACGTCTTGAAAGGACCGTACCATTTTGTTGCTGAGGAGATGGAGAACACTAACACTCTTCATTTGTCGCCAATACTCTCCATAAGGAGCTGAGGCCATATTACGGCTCTTGTAAAGAAGCTTTTCGAAGATTTTTGACCGTGGACGGCTAGCAAAAACGCGATCATGCGTCTTTAAAACGTCTCGAGCTGCTTCTGCTGTAGAGGCTACAATAACGGGGACACTTCCGAAGTGGAGGAGCATGAGTGGACCGTAACGGTGGCTGAGATAGCAGAGTGATCGGTGAGGATGTTGGCTAAGCTGATGAAGATTTCCGATCAACGGAAGTCTCGGTGGGGATGGAAAGTTGATGATTTTGTTCACTGTCTTATGTTTTTTGAAGAAGAGAATGGTTATGATGAACAATATTATTAAGCATAAGAAAAGTATCATGATCATATTTTGTAAACTTGGATTCTTAAGTTCTTCAAGTTTTTCTCGTGAAGAGTTTCTTAAGTTTTTTGTGTTCTTCTTGTGGACTTCGCCACTTGCGTTATATATAAGCCAAGTTTCTTCTATGCGTTACGTAACGAGGGTCCACTCAAATTTTCTTCTGTTTTGCCCAAGTATAGTAGGAAAGTAAATTTGCATTAAATATATATTCTCTCAAATCCTATATAGTAAAGGTAAAAAATCTCTCCACAATACAAGTAAGTTGACCAAACAAAAAAGAAATCTTTTACTTTTTTTAATACCTATTTTGCTAGATTTTAGACAGCTACAAGGTCCAAGAAAACTATTTATCTCCTAAAATATATAGTCCTTATTTGTATATTAATAACTTTTTAAATTTTAGGTATGATTCTACCACCTATTTGTTTGTAAATGTAGAATATTTAAATATCAAAGCTAATAACTTTGAAGAAATATGTGAAAACACACCAAAAAGTAACTCACCTCTAATCTAAGGCATTGACATATCTCTTTTCAGCCTCGGAAATTTGGTAATTGTTTCGATTTCATCAACAAAAGCGTTTTACTGTCTTTCATTTTCCTCAATTATATTGTCTAATACTTCAAGTCTTCTAGACAAGCTTTTGTAATAAAACTAAAGCATCAAATTCCAGAAGTCTATTATATTTTCATAAAATCTTAAAATCTTCACCATATTATATTTTCATAGCCTATTAATATTTAGATAAAACTGCAAAAAAACCTTATTAAACTTTATAAAAAAACATTTATTGATTAACCCATGTATCAAATGGGTTCTGATCTAGTAACATAATATAAATCATTTTAATGTATATAATGCCTTAATCAAGTAGTAGATGATGTAATGGCATAAAGAGGAAAACAAATTAGACGGTGAATTAGGGTTGATATAATCCAATCTTTTCCACTTTTTAATATATAGTCTTAAAATAGGAAGATAAAAATCTTATAAAAATTTTACAAGATCGAAAGGATATCCTAAAGTTCCAGAAGTTTTAATCTGATCCCACCCTAATTAAAATATATAATTGATTTCTGTTTGTTTTTTTTAAGTTTTGCATGCATACATGGTCTCTATCTATATCTTATATTTACTCATTTATGTCTACAGTGGAACTTATACTAAGAGCCTAATTGAGAAGGAAACATCGATCTGTTATATTCCGTTGATAATTGCGAGGGAACTGATTATGCCGCTTGGCTTACTTAATTAGTGTGGTTACTTTTTTTTGAGTCAAACTATTAGTCTATAGTTTACTTAAGAACTCAAATCTTAAGATCTCTTTACCACTGACATGCGTATTGTACGCTTCTAACAAAGCATATCTATATGCTGTAATGTCTAAATCAAGTAGTCATGGCGAAGAGTGGGAACATGCGATGAACCGCCATACCGGTTGATTCAGCGACATCAGTCTGATATTCTGTAGATTCCTCCGGTAGTGTCCAATCAAACTGATGCACTAAGTTAGCCAAAACCACCTCATCCAATACCACAGCAAATGATATTGCTGGGCAAATCCTTCTCCCTGCTCCAAACGGGACCAGCTCCGTATCCTGACCTCGGTAATCAACATACGAATTCAAATGTCTCTCTGGTCTAAACTCTTCCGCGTCTGGTCCCCATGTCGCAGCCTCTCTCCCGATTGCCCAAGCATTGATCATTACATGTGTACCGGCAGGTATGTGATAGTCTCTTAATTTGACATCATGTGTTGATTCGTGAGGAACCATCAATGGAAGTGGAGGATGTAGCCTTAGTGTCTCTTTAATCACAGCTTTTAAGTATTTCATGTCTTGAAGGTCGTCTTCTGATACACCCGATTTGTCTTTACAAACCATACGAACTTCTTCTTGGAGTCTGTCTAGACACTCATGGTGGCATAGTAGCTCTGTCATTGCCCATTCCAAAAGAGTGTATGTTGTGTCCATATCACCCACAAAAACATCCTGAAAACCAAAACAAGAACTATGGTTATATACTAACTCATCAGTGAATTTAAATTTGTTTTCGTATCTTCCCTTTACCAAGATAATTGCTTTTATGCTTAACCGGTCGATTTCAAACCCAACGCTCTTCTCTCTCTCAATTGTGAGCAAGAAATCCACAAAATCATTCTTGTGTCCATCCCCATCTACATGATCTTGGACAACCCTCTCCAAGAATTCATCAAGATCATTGCTTATCTTTATAAGTTGACCATCCAAACCGCGGATCCAGTCAATCCATGCGAGCCACGATACATAACTCCCGACACTAAACTCGCCTAGTAGCCTCGTTAGCCTTTTCATTAAGTCTTTAAAATCGGTCTTACCGCCGTATTTCCGTCCCAAAGCAACTCTACATATTACATTGTTTGTAAGATTCACCAGGATCTCGCTTAAATTTATCCGCAAAGAACTCGATATTCGGATCTTCTCAATCATCAGGCTGATCTCTTCTTGTCTAACGTCTCGAAAGGATCGTACCATTTTGTTACTAAAGAGATGGAGGACGCACACACTTTTCATTTGCCTCCAATACTCTCCATAAGGAGCTAAGGCCACATCTCGCCCGTTGTAAAAAATCTTATCAAAGATTTTTGACCGTGGACGGCTAGCAAAAACGCGGTCATGCGTCTTCAAAACGTCTTTAGCCGCATCTGCGGAGGAGACTACAAGAACAGGGACACTGCCAAAGTGGAGGAGCATCAGAGGACCGTAACGGTGGCTGAGGGAGCATAATGATCGGTGAGGGTGGCGCCCGAGCTGATGAAGGTTTCTTATCAGAGGAAGTCTCGGTGGTGATGGAGGTGCGTTGCTCTTCTTCCCTCTCGACTGTTTTTTGAAGAAGAGAATGGTTATGAGTATTATTGAGCATAAGAGAAGTATGATCATCATCATCATTTTCATCACTGGATTTTTTAAGAAAATCGTTTTAGATTTCTGTGTGGGTGAGGCTGAGCTGATGAAGGATATCAATTATTAAAGGGATTGATTTTTGCAAGAATAGACAGTTTCACATGTTTTCTAAACATACACTAGCTACATTTTCTCATGGATGTGTTATACTTTTCAGTTTCTCATAAGCCCAAGCTTTTATTTAGTTGATGGCAATTAAAGTGCCTAAGTAACGAAATTGTGGACGTGAATTAAAATTATTTAGACGTAACAAACATAACATCTAAAAACAAAATATTTTTTGAGTCATGTGGGCAATATTAAGTTTTCCTTGAGAGTTGGGACCTAACTTGGATGTCAATTGTAGACGCGTGCTGCGTACATGTGAGATTATTCTATTTGTAGTGGGACAATGGGGTTTTCAATCCTTTAATCACTCACATGCCTAAGGATTTATGGCAATTCTAAAGCATGTGCATTATTGTCACATTGATTTGTGAATTGTGTGATAGCAGCAGGGCATATCTATTAATCATGTGGTTAGTTTGTAATAAAACCACCAAACTAACTAAAAAAAAATGCATTATTTTTAATCTTTTTTTTTATAATATATAACGTTCACTTTTTCCGTTTCAAAGAATAGTTTCGGACTTTCGGTTGAGTGATTCACAATTTCCTCTAAATATAATAAAAATAACATTTAAATCCATTACCTTTTTGACCAAGCATCACCAGATTTTGGCTTAGTAATTACCTCGAAGAACAGTTTCTAGCGTTGAACTTTTTATCCTCTTCATAAGAATTTTTTTTCTGGAAAAGAATGCTAAACACACTACAAATTTTACAAAACGTTTTCTCGAACTCTAGAGAAAAAAGGCGTAACCTCTAGAAGAGGTAGTTTTGCTATAGGAATTTCAACCGATAACGAGTGATTTTTAAAAGTCGATTATTTTATAACAAATGCTTCCATGAAAATCCTGAAAACGTTACGTTATGCCGATTTTGATACGTAAGACCATCTTTATCGGTGATACTTTGAGAGTATTTTTAAATTAAAAATTATTGAGAAAAAAGGAAGAAAATATCTTTAAATGTGTAATAGTGTCTTTTAAAAAGACATTTCAGACCTCCAAATAGAAGTCTCCTTTAAATTTAATTTTAATTTATTTTTAATACACTTACAAAGATATAACCAATGTGGATTCTCTTAGCGCTCGTAAAATGAAAAGAAACTTTCGTAAAATAGCAAATATTTGGAAGAGTGAGAGTACGTAACTTATGTGAGCGAGAGAGCAAAGATGATTTGACTAAAATAACTAAAATCACATAACAATTAACGAAAACAACTTAGAGAAGAAAAACACATATATAAAACCAGAATCCATGAAGAGAAAGATCCACAACATAACATACCAAAGCATTAATATATATAAATGCCTAAGTCAAGTAAGGTGATGCAACGGCATAAAGAGGGAACTCGCGGTGAACCGAAAAACCGCTGGATTCAGCGACATCAGTTTTGTCTTCTTTAGATTCCTCCGGTAGTTTCCAATCAAACCCATGCACTAAGTTAGCCAAAACCACCTCATTCAATACCACAGCGAATGATACTGCTGGACAAATCCTTCTCCCTGCTCCAAATGGAAGCAGCTCAAAGTTTTGACCTCGGAAATCAACAGACGTATCTAAATGCCTCTCCGGTTTGAACTCCTCCGCGTCTGGTCCCCATGTGGCAACCTCTCTCCCGATCGCCCAAGCATTCATCATCACTTGTGTACCGGCTGGTATGTGGTAGTCTCTTAATTTAACATCTTCTGTTGATTCATGAGGAGCCATCATTGGAAATGGAGGATGTAGCCTGAGTGCCTCTTTGATCACAGCTTTTAAGTATTTCATTCCTTGAATGTCATCTTCAGATACTCTTGACTTCCCCTTACAAATCGTACGGACTTCTTCTTGGAGTCTGTTCAGAGACTTCGGATGACGTAGAAGCTCTGTCATTGCCCATTCCAAAAGCGTGAACGATGTGTCCGAACCACCCACAAAAACATCCTGAAAAAACAAAAAACAAGAACTAAAATTATATATGCTAAAACATCATAAAATCTAAAATTTGTATCATCCAAAAATGAGTATTAATTGTTCCTCACCAACGTGATTGCCTTTATGCTGACTCGCTCTATCTCAAACCCGGGACTCTTTTCTCTTTTAACCCTGAGCAATGCATCAATCAAATCAGTCCCATCTCGGCGGTCACCATCTTCATGATCTTGCACAACTTTCTCAAAGAAGTCATCAAGATCCTTTCCCATCTTATCTAGCTGAGCATCCCAACCGCGGATCCAATCAACCCACGCGAGCCACGGTACAAAACTCCCTATACTAAACGTTCCCAATAGCTCGCTTAGTCTATCCGTTAACTTCTTAAAGTCAGTTTCACCACCATATTTCCGTCCCAAAGCGACTCTACATATCACATCGTTGGTCAAACACTCCAAGACCTTGCTTACATTAAACGGCAAAGAACTCGATTTCCGGATTTTTGCCATCATCAAAGTGATTTCTTCTTCTCTTACATCTCGAAAAGATCGTACCATTTTGTTGCTTAAGAGATGAATGACGCACACGGACTTCATTTGCCTCCAATACTCTCCATAAGGAGCTGAGGCCACATCACGATTGTTGTAAAGAAGCTTCTGGGAGAGTTTTGACCGTGGGCGGTTTGCGAAAGCTTGGTCGTGCGTCTTCAAGATTTCTTGAGCCATGTCCGCGGAAGAGACTATAAGAACGGGGACACGACCTAAGTGAAGGAGCATGAGAGGACCGTAACGGCGACTGAGATCGCATAGTGATCGGTGAGTGTGGCGGCCGAGCTGATGAAGGTTTCCGATCAACGGAAGTCCCGGTGGTGACGGAGGTGTCTTACCTTTCTTCCCACTCAACTGTTTTTTTAAGAAGAGAATGGTCATGAAAATTATTGACCACAAGAGAATTATCATCATCATCATTTTTTTTATTATTTTGGTTTCACAGTTCTTAGAGATTTCTCTTGTTAATTTATGTTCTGTTGGACAGGGTTATATAATCAAAGTTTTTCTACGTATGTTACGTTACTAGGGTCCACTCAGATTTTCTTCTTTCTTTGCTTTAATGGGCAAAATAAAATTTCCTCTCAAATGGACAAATCCTATGCCTAAAAAGCAAAGAAATCTCTACAATATTACTGACAACCCAATCACACATCACAATTAAACTGAAACAATCCATTTTGCTATTCAAAGATAAAATAAACAAAAATAATATTTTACCAAAAAAAAATATATTTCATCTTCTACTTCTATATGTTTGATTTTTTAATAGCCACAGAATTATTTATCTCTTAAAATTATATACCTTATTAGTATATTTCAAATAACTTTCTTAAATACAATAATATCATAATTTGTATATTTCGAATACCTTACTTTGTAGTCATAAAAGGTATCCAGTAAAAAGGTTTTGCATGTCTGGATTCTGTAAGTTCTTTACACAAAATTCTTGTGAGTTTTAAAGTTCTTTTTGATCTTTTGGACTTATGCACAACTTTACACTTTACGTAATTACCACTCAATTTTTGGATTTATGTAATATATACATCCACAGTGCAAATTATTAATGGATGCACAAACTAAACATAATTATATAACAAATACGACAACCAAAATTTGTATCTTAAATAAATCTGATTTTAACGTAATTGTATATTTTGAAATCGAATTAATCACAATTTTCTAATGATAACCAACTTTGCATTTATTTCTACAATATTAATTATATAACAAATATTAAATTTTATCATGCTTTTAAATAATAAATAAGATAACACAATTTATATATTCAATACAAAAAATGATTAGACGTACTACTAGTAACACTAAATTTTTAAATAACACAATCAGACGTTCTACTAGACCACCTATAGTTTTGCTTGAACACTAATAGAAATTAGAAACACATACAGATAAGACGATTATTTCGGGTCATTCCACCTTTTTTTTTTTTTATATATATAAACATAAGCTCAGAATAGAAACAAAAAGATCTTGAACATTTTTTCGGATGGTTTCGGTCACAATATGAAAGTACTGTATCTCCTAGTTAGCTGTATAATCGTTTTGAAAGGAACCAATAGATCTAATTGTGATTCTACTTCTTTTTTTAAAAAAGAAGTTTGATAAATACGTTGGACATACTTGTTTTTTTTTCGTCCTGATTGGTAATTTGTTTTGTGGAGTCCAAGCAATATCAACAACAACACAGCTATATGGTGGAGAACTCGCAAAGTTATGGTTGCACATTTGAAATGAGTAAACGTGTATGTTTATCGTACACGTAACAGAACAAAGCATTTCTATGATTCTATATATATAAGATGCCTAGGTCAACTGGTCAAGTAGTATTTGATGCAATGGCGTAGAGTGGGAACATGCGGTGGATCGCAATACCCGTTGATTCAGCGACCTCGGTCTGATCTTCTGTAGATTCGACTGATAATCTCCAATCAAACCGATGCACTAAGTTAGCCAAAACAACCTCATTCAACACCACAGCGAATGATATTGCTGGACAAATCCTTCTTCCTGATCCGAATGGAATCAGTTCAAAAGCCTGACCCCGGTAATCAACAGACGAATCTAAATGCCTCTCTGGTCTAAACTCCTCCACGTCTGGTCCCCACGTCGCAGCCTCTCTCCCGATTGCCCATGCATTGATCAATACCTGTGTACCGGCTGGTATGTGGTGATCTCCTAATCTGACATCTTGTGTTGATTCGTGAGGAACCATCAATGGAAGTGGAGGATGGAGCCTGAGTGCCTCTTTGATTACAGCTTTTAAGTAGCTCATGTTTTGAATTTCTTCTTCTGACACACTTGATTTATCCTTGCAAATCGTGCGGACTTCTTCTTGGAGTCTTTTCAGACACTTTGGATGACGTAGAAGCTCTGTCATTGCCCATTCCATAAGTGTAGACGATGTATCCGTACCACCCACAAAAACATTCTGAAAAGTTAAAACCAAAACAAGAACTACTGTTATATACTTACTAACACATCATGTTGTAAAAAAAAAAAAACATTACACAATAAAACATCATAAATCTGAATTGGTATCATTCAAAAGTGTGTTTCCTCACCATGACAATTGCCTTTATGCTAACACGGTTGATTTCAAACCCGACGGTCTTATCTCTTTGAATAGCGAGCAATACATCCACAAAATCAGTCATATCTCTGTTTCCATCGACATGATCTTGCACAACTCTCTCAAAGAACTTATCAACATCGTTTGCCGTCTTTTCTAGTTGACAGTCTAAACCGCGGATCCAATCAATCCACGCAAGCCAAGGTACATAACTCCCCACACTAAACGTCCCCAATAGTTTATTTAGTCTCTCCATTAACTCCTTAAAATCCGTTTCACCACCGTATTTCCGTCCCAAAGCAACTTTACATATCACATCGTTAGTTAAACTCACCAAGATCTTGCTTAGATTTACCGGCAAAGAAATCGATTTCCTGATCTTTTCCATCATCAGACTGATCTCTTCTTCTCTCACTTCTCGAAAGGATCGTACCATTTTGTTGCTGAATAGATGGAGGACGCACACACTTTTCATTTGCCTCCAGTACTCTCCATAAGGAGCTGAGGCCACATCATGCTTATCGTAAAGAAGTTTCTCGAAGATTTTTGACCGTGGCCGGCTTGCGAAAACACGGTCATGCGTCTTCAAAACGTCTCTAGCCAATTCAGCTGAAGATACTACAAGAACGGGGACACGGCCAAAGTGAAGAAGCATAAGAGGACCGTACCGGTGGCTGAGAGAGCATAGTGATCGGTGAGGGTGGCGGCCGAGTTGATGAAGGTTTCCGATCAACGGTAGTCCCGGTGGTGACGGAAGTGTGTTTCTTTTCTTCCCTCTCTTCTGTTTTCTGAAAATTATGATGGTAACTACAAAGATTATTGAGCATAACAGAAAGAACATGATCATCATGTCTGGATTCTTCAAGTACATCAAAACGTGTTCTTGTGAAGAGTTTTTATTTGTGGTTTTTTTGGACTTACATATACAAGCCAAGTTTCTTCACGGTAGTACTAGTACGTAATTACTGTCCACTCAATCTTTTGGACTTATGTATTTATGCATGCACCAGTCTTTTAATGTTTAGTTCTTCGAGATTTTTCCTTGTGAAAGTCATTTGGTGCGTTTACGATTTATGTCTTATTTTGGTCGTGTCACCGTTCTAGTCTTTCGGTGCTTCCACGATGTGTCTTACCACCATACAATACAAGTGCCTAGGATAATGGTCTCAGGCTGCCGTCAGCTCTAAGGATTTATATACTCTGGGCCCAATGGGCCTTACAAAAATTTGATGATCATTGTATATAATCGGTTTTTAAACGGCTGAACCGCCAATTCATACTCATCAAAAATACAACGACAACATTGTTCAACAAACAATTCTCCATGAAAATTTAAATGTCCTAATTCGTCTCAAACATTCTGTCTCCAATATGTAAAACATTTATATTTTGAGATATAAGTAGAAGTAATAGATTATAACAAATGATCATAACATTAGTGTAGTGATTTGTGTCAGTACAAGTTTCTATTTAAAGTGTAACAACATTGAATATTTATGTTTCACCAAAAACTATGACTATTATTCTATTAATCCTGAGAGAGAGAGCAAAACCCTTTAGTGAAAAGTTTCCTTAAGTTTAAAAGAACTGAAGCTGAAGTCCAAATTGTTGTTTACACACAGTAAAATCGAATTCGTTACCATGACAAGCGGGTTCAATGGCTAAACATTTTGTAATTTACCAAACCCATTATTCGATTTGTAGGATAGTCAATTATAGGGTTCTTAGTCAGCTAAAACAGTGACTTAAGAGTTAAGAAGGGGAAAAAAAAAGTCCGAATATTTTATATTCACAACACCATGAAGTTGACTGAATAAGCAAAATAATTGATTAGAGTAACATGACAATAAATGAGAAGAAAATCAAATAAAAAACCAGATCCATGGCGCGAAAAAAGCAACGACCCACACCTTTGCCACGTGGTCTTGTCCAGTGGATCTGAGTGTCCTAAATTCGAAGATGAGAAAGAGAGAGAGTGTACAACATTCTACAGTCGACACCATTATGATCAGCAGCTGGAAAAGCTTAAGCTTGGTTTTAATGGCACAAAATCTAAATAATCGATTTATACACAAAAAGACAGCTAAGTAATGATTATTATTATTATCAGAAACTGCTTCAAAACTTGTTCTTCCTTGACTAAATTTCTCTCTTCTCTCAAGAACTCCTATCATCTGTTTTGAATTGCAAGTAACCAAGAATGCGACAAGACGAGAATAACTCCGAGGAAGAATTCGTTGAGATTGATCCCACTGGTCGCTATGGCCGGGTCTGTTCTTCTTTACTTGATTTTAGTGTTACCTTTTTCTCAATTCTAATGTTTTTGTTTCTCATGTTTTCAGTATAAAGAAGTTCTAGGCAAAGGAGCTTTCAAAGAAGTGTATCCTTTTTCTTAGATCTCTGTTATTACTACAGAGACAAATCAGATTAGATTCGGACAAGACACAGTCACTAAAGGGTTTCTTTGATCAGAGAGTTCTTCAGATACAGAGCATTTGACCAACTTGAAGGAATCGAAGTGGCTTGGAACCAAGTTAAGTTAGATGATAAATTCTGTAGCTCAGAGGATTTAGATCGTCTTTACTCTGAAGTTCACTTACTCAAAACCCTTAAACACAAAAGCATCATCAAATTCTACACTTCTTGGATCGATCACCAACACATGACTATCAATCTCATCACCGAAGTCTTCACTTCCGGAAATCTTAGACAGTCAGATTCCTCTCTCAGAAGTCAAATCAAATCTTTTTTATTTGATCAATATTATTCATGTTTGACAAACCCTTATAGGTACCGGAAGAAACATAAGTGTGTTGATCTAAGAGCATTGAAGAAATGGTCAAGGCAGATCTTAGAAGGGCTTGTTTATCTACATAGCCATGATCCTCCTGTGATCCATAGAGATCTTAAATGTGATAACATTTTCATTAATGGGAACCAAGGTGAGGTCAAAATTGGAGATCTAGGGCTAGCCGCGATTCTGCACCGCGCTCGCTCTGCTCATAGCGTCATCGGTGAGATCTTTAATCTTGTTCTCAAACGAAAAAGTTTCTCCATTGTGAAACTATAATTTTGTGTTTGAAATTGTTTAAGGAACTCCTGAATTTATGGCGCCGGAACTCTATGAAGAGGACTATAATGTACTTGTCGATATCTACGCGTTTGGAATGTGTTTGCTTGAGCTGGTAACTTTTGAATACCCGTATTCCGAATGCACAAATGCTGCTCAGATTTATAGGAAAGTTACATCGGTAAGTGATCATATTCCCATCTCATATCCAATCAAGAATGACTTTTTCCATATTGTCGATCCATTTTTCTCAATGCTTCTTAGGGAATCAAACCAGCCGCTCTTTTAAATGTGACTGATCCGCAAGTGAGAGCATTCATAGAGAAGTGTATCGCAAAGGTCTCGCAACGCTTGTCAGCCAAGGAACTACTTGATGATCCTTTTCTGAAATGCTACAAGGAAAATACCGAAAACGTCAGCTCTCACAAAGGTAATATCAGATTATGGTATTTCATTTCATCTCAATATGAAGTGTCATGGACTCCTTTCTTAAAAGTTAAAATCAATAATAGTAACATAAGATAGTTTCTATATTTTTTCTATGTGAAATTTTCTAACACCAAGTTCAATAACATTGTCACAGAAAATGGTTACAACGGAAACGGAATCGTGGATAAACTCTCGGATTCTGAGGTAGGCTTATTAACCGTAGAAGGCCAACGTAAAGACCTCAACACAATCTTCCTAAAACTACGTATCACCGATTCCAAAGGTTCAAAATCTTTTTTGCTTTTTTTATTACAAATCTTCAGATCATTACTAAATCTTCTTTTGACACAATAATAACATTTTTTATACAGGTCAAATCCGCAATATCCACTTCCCATTTAACATAGAGACAGACACATCTTTCTCAGTCGCCATCGAAATGGTCGAAGAACTAGACTTAACCGATGATCAAGACATCTCAACGATAGCTAAAATGATCGACACAGAGATACATTCACACATCCCCGATTGGACCCCTTCTCGACTTATCGGTGATGATTCAGCGGTACAAAAATGTTTGTCTTCTCCAGAGACGCTCCATTTAGATAGATTTCCTTCAGGGAGAAAATTCTGGTCCTCTCCTAAAGCTGGAGCTGGAGACTCACGTTCACCGTTTGCGCCACGGTCTAATTCTAAGTTGTCGTCAGCACAAGGACCGATCAATCAAGAAGTTGGGGTTATAGTAGAGAAACTTGAGTCTTTGTTGAGGAAACAGAGAGAGGAGATTGAAGAGATGCAGAGAGATCAAGAACGTATTGTTACTGAGTTCTTAAAAGAGTTTCCTCCTGAGATTTGTGAAGAGGCTTTGGTGAGATTGCAAGTTAAAGATTCTGATAACTTATTGTGTTAGTACGTTTTTTACATTACACACTCTCGTCAAGATTAATTTGGTTTGCAATATTATGTTGTACTAAAGGTAAGTAAATGTGTAACAAAATTGTGACAGTTATGATTGAAGGAAAACTATTTGTCAAATAATATTTCTTGAATTAGTTAGGTGAAGACGTAACTAGCTCAGAAGAGTCTGGGAGAAGAAAAGAACGCGGTGATGATAGGTCACATCACTGTGTTCTTATTCACTTGATTCTTCTGAGCTAGCCTCGTCCTCTTCACCCAACTCTTATGAACCTTACTCGTCTTCACTGGACTCACTTGCAGAGACTCTAATAAGGTTGTCTTATGATCTATGCTCGCCTCTCATAATCTTAGAAGAAGATATAGAGCGGTTCATATTTTGTTCTCTCTCGCCTATTAGGTTTAATGGGTACTGGTGTTTCTTAAATAGCGTATGCCTCAAGATAATATATTAGGGTTTCATAGATAATAAACCTAATCACCAAAACATTTGGCATAAATGGGCTAAAAGCCCAAAATTTCATAAAACTACCTTAAAACATCTTTATAGGAAAGAAAGCGTTTCAGGGAGTAAGCAAATATAAGCATATGGCAGCGTCAAGGACTCAAGGGATCCAATCAAAACTACAAAGAGCAAATAAATAATCAAAACAAAAACTGAAATAAACTAAATTCTCATACTTGTTCAGGAATTGGTTTCTGATCCGTCGAAGCATGCACTCCCTTGCTCTGCCATGAAGAAAACATTTTTCCGATCAATTCTAGGGCACCGAGAAAAGCCCTCAATTTTCATAAGAACTAAAATCGAAAAGTAATTTAAGTTAAATTGTTCTTGTTGGTAAGCGATTCCGGGACTGGACCCAAATATCTGGCATAAATGGGCTTAAAAGCCCAAGCCAGAATAAACCAACTTGAAAATATCATATCACAGCATTAAAACGCAGCGTTTCAGGAGTTAAACCCCTAAATTTTCAGGAAAATTGCATTTTTGCTTAAACCCTATTATTGTCACTTTCTCTTCCTCTCCCTCTTCCTTATTCGAAAACACACAAAATCACAGTAGTAGCATCTGTAGCCATGTACAGATCAATGGCAATCCTGTCTTCTCTTCGACACGCGTACTCACAGATCTCTACTCGATCGTATCTAAGCCGATCTAAGGTGGGTTTTTCCTCAAACTTGTCTTCGCCTCTCGATTCATTTGCAATCGTCCCTAGTCGATTTCTTTGGAAATTTCGAACCTTTTCTTCGAAACCAGATTCTATGCTTCAATTAGTGCTTGAGAATGATTGGTCTAAGGAAGTAGAGGAAGGATTGAGGAAACCTGATATGTCTTTGACACACGAGACTGCAATTTACGTTCTGAGGAAATTGGAGAAGTATCCTGAAAAAGCTTATTACTTTCTCGATTGGGTTTTGAGAGATTCAGGGCTTAGTCCAAGTACTCCACTCTATAGCATTATGTTGAGGATTTTAGTGCAGCAGAGATCAATGAAACGGTTTTGGATGACTCTGAGGGAGATGAAACAAGGAGGGTTTTATTTAGACGAGGATACTTATAAGACTATTTATGGTGAGCTTAGTAAGGAGAAATCGAAAGCTGATGCTGTGGCTGTGGCTCATTTTTATGAGAGAATGCTTAAGGAGAACGCAATGTCTGTTGTTGCTGGAGAGGTTTCTGCTGTTGTTACTAAGGGGGATTGGAGTTGTGAGGTTGAGAGGGAATTGCAGGAGATGAAGCTCGTTTTGTCGGATAATTTTGTGATTAGGGTGTTGAAAGAACTAAGGGAACATCCTTTGAAAGCTTTGGCGTTTTTCCATTGGGTTGGTGGTGGTGGTAGTTCTTCTGGTTATCAACACAGTACTGTTACTTATAACGCAGCTTTGAGGGTTTTGGCTAGGCCTAACTCGGTTGCAGAGTTTTGGAGTGTTGTTGATGAAATGAAGACTGCAGGGTATGATATGGATCTTGACACTTATATAAAGGTTTCAAGGCAGTTTCAGAAATCTAGAATGATGGCTGAGACAGTTAAGCTTTATGAATATATGATGGATGGTCCGTTCAAACCATCTATTCAAGATTGTAGTCTTTTGTTGAGGTATTTATCGGGTAGTCCCAATCCAGATTTGGATTTGGTGTTTCGGGTTTCGAGGAAATATGAATCAACAGGGAAGTCTCTCTCAAAAGCTGTTTATGATGGAATCCACAGGTCTTTAACCAGTGTAGGTAGGTTTGACGAAGCTGAGGAAATCACCAAGGCTATGAGAAATGCGGGTTATGAGCCGGATAACATCACATACAGCCAACTCGTGTTTGGTCTTTGTAAAGCTAAGAGATTAGAAGAAGCACGAGGAGTCCTTGATCAAATGGAAGCACAAGGATGCTTTCCCGACATAAAAACTTGGACTATACTGATCCAAGGGCACTGCAAAAACAATGAATTGGATAAGGCCTTGGCGTGTTTTGCGAATATGCTAGAGAAAGGGTTTGATATTGACTCTAATCTGCTTGATGTCTTGATAGATGGGTTTGTTATCCACAACAAATTCGAGGGGGCAAGCATATTCCTTATGGAGATGGTGAAAAATGCCAATGTAAAGCCTTGGCAAAGCACGTACAAACTTCTTATAGACAAGCTGCTAAAGATCAAGAAGAGTGAAGAAGCACTAGATCTTCTTCAGATGATGAAGAAGCAAAATTACCCTGCGTATGCAGAAGCTTTTGATGGATACCTTGCAAAGTTTGGGACTTTGGAAGACGCTAAGAAGTTCTTGGATGTGCTTAGCTCAAAGGATTCTCCTTCCTTTGCAGCCTACTTTCATGTCATTGAAGCTTTCTATCGAGAAGGAAGACTCACTGATGCGAAAAATCTTCTCTTCATATGTCCCCATCACTTTAAAACTCACCCTAAAATCTCCGAACTCTTTGGTGCTGCAGCTTGAGGTATTATGTCACCCAATTGTTCCGCAGAGACATGTTCATCCCATTCAGCTACAAGAATACAACCAAGAGGTCATCTACTGTTTGGAAGTCTTTCCATTCAACCTCTCTGGAATAAAACTCTACTCTCTTTGCGAATAATGTCCATTCCTCTGTTCTACGTGCTGCAGGGTAGTAAGATGATTTTGTAGGCTTTGTTGATGGAACTGAAAGATGTTGTAGGATTGTTCATAAACAGTTTGCATTTATTTATTCATTTTGCAATTGTTGAGCTTCTCTGTCTCTTTCTTGTTTTCTTCAACTCAGTATTGAATGGATATCATTATTTTCATCAGAGAATGCAATTATGGATTGAGGTCTTGATCATGTCCTGGTAGAATCTTTCTCTTTGCTTTCATCTTTATTGAGGATCATTGTTGGAAGTATTAGACGACATGAAAAGTCAGAAAACTCTTATCCGAATATTAACCTCCAGACCTGTCTGCTTTGGCCATGTGAGGTTTGTTCCAGAAGTCTGTTAAGCTTACGTGTTCCTTCTTCACACATGCGGCTGTCTCTGATTGAAGTAGCTGAATGAAGAGAGAGCTCACAAAGAGACATCATACTATAAAATGTCACTTCAATCAATGTATTTAATTATCAGCCAAGTGTTTTGGTCTCTAGACTTTTTTTTCTTGTTGCTTTTGATACATCAACTTCTCTTTGTTTCTTATACCATACGTTGCAAAGACAAGTCATGAAAATTGTACAACGGTTTTTGAAACAATTAAGGTCTTAGTTTCTACCTAAAAAAACATTAAGGTCTTAATAATGTTCGTTAGTGTTTTATCATTATATGGACGGATCAGGTTTACACTTTGAAAATAGGGTTTTGATTTGAACCAATCTTCATCAAACCGAGCCGGATCGAAACTGGTTAAGCCCTATGACAGCATTTTACCGTAAACTAACAAAACAGAGATGGATATTCTGGATGAAAAAGCAATTCAGGATTAAGAAAAAGATGCAAAGGAATAAACTTTTGACATGGAAACTGTCTATTGATGCTTAGGTTTTTCGGTCACGTATCTAATCTTGTGTGTTATAGTGATAGTGATGCTGACATTTAACCATTCACCAAAGTTAGAGAAGTGTCCACTTGCCCTACATTTTCTATTTTTCCAAATTTTTACTTGTAAAGGTTAGAAGATCGATTGGCTCAGTGACACAGTGACATGATTAAGACATTTGCTTCAATTAGATCCAACGATGTCGAGTAAATCAAATTTGTTGAGAAATGGTCAAATCAAATTTTAACATATTGTTAACAAAATAAAATTTTGATTAATTCTTCTTCAGAAAACAGTCTCCCTCAGTGTTTATGCATTCATATTGTTAAGATCTTAATTGCGTTCTTACGATCTTTGGTCACTTGACAATCTATCAAAAAAAAAAAAATTTATTTTTTTTTGTCTATGAGTGTGGGATTTAATAATTAATAGTTTTTGGGATCTATATATAATTCCCTGTTTTTTTTTGTTCTTTTTCTTGGGAAAATAAAAACTTAGTTGGATATATGTCATCCTGACTAGACCCATAAAATAAGACAAAATAAAATAAAATAATGTACAATATAAATCTATATAATATACAAACAAAAACAAAATGAAAGTTTAGCAAAATACAAAAACAATGAATGGAGAGCAAAACCTCTGCTGAGGAAACAAAATAAGAAACTCTAACAGAGGTACACGTGTGAGGATACACATCCACTGATCCCCACAATACACACGTGTACTCGCATCTGACTACGACACGTTTCACGTCTGGAACAGTCGCAACATACCACGTATTGAATAAAACTGACGTCGTACGTTGCCCACATATCTTAACGGCAAAGTTAACGGTTAATAACCGCCGGGAAAATATTCCGTCAACTTCTCCGTTTGTTCACCGACCACAAAATTTCACTAATTTTCATAATTCCTTCTCTTCACATACAACAACACATCATAAAACCCTAGATTTCATTTTTTCACATTTATTTTTTCTAAGCCATTTTTATTTCTCCGTCTGACGTTATTGCCAGATAAGCTTGGAGTCTCTGTTTGGAACACGGCAGTTACAGCAACGAGAGTATTCTCCAGTTCTCATACGGAATCTACTGAGAAGATTCTCCGTCGGCGGAGCCACACAATACCGAGGCGGAGATGGAGAAGCCACGACGGAGAACGGCGATTTCGGCGATAGATCTCCACCGCCGCCGCTAGATCGTGGTGACATCTGCTTAGGAGGCGACAAAATCGCACGGATCTTGCCTCCGTAAACACGATCATATTCTTCAACGATATTCACCAGATCTTCGTCCGATTTGACGGAGATTAGTGTCTCGAGATCTCCATTTGGTAATTGACACTTCAATTCAACGGAGTATCCACAAAATTCCTCCAACTTCATCGTCAATTCTGAAGGAGAAGTAGAAAAATCAATTTCGATGAATTGGAAAAGTTAGATGAAATTGGAATGGGGGGAAAAAGATTGAAACGGACCTGTGAAAGAGATAGAGTGATGAACGGAGAGTACTCTGGTGAAACCGCCGACGTAACGGAGCTTTCCATCGATAGAACGAGGGAGGATTCTTCCGCCGTAACTGCAGAGGAACTTGAGACTGTTCTTCGTTTTCTGATTCTCAGCTACGGCCACCATTGTTAGAAGCTTCTAGGTTTCAAAATTTTCTGTGTCTTTTTTGCCTTTTGGTTTCTTTTTCTCTTAAACCGAGAATTCTGGGGGACGAGTGGAACTTATTTATAGGTAGGAAATGACGTCATTGTTGGACAGGGAAATGAAAATATTCGTTCCTTTGTTGGACATCACAAGGCTGTTTTGGACAATTTTGTTATTAATAACCCAATACTCTTTTAATTCTCCTCGCATTACGCAAAGAAATCGAGTTTTGTGTATTTTTGAAGTTAAGTGGCTCATATTTATTGGCTGTAATTAATTATGTATTAATGTCGTCGATTCATTGATACACTTTCTCGAAACCAAATCTTTTCATGTAAATTTAGTCCCGGCTCAAACAATCGAGAAGCCTTACGGCAACTTACAAAAAGGAGTTTTTTCAAGCATGCTAAAACAAAAACCATTTCATATAATCATGTTTTAAGTTCTATATCTTCATTTATCAATACCACATTACTTTAAATTGCTTCATATCTTATGCATCCTCTTCTATTGGATCTAAAACAACAAAATAAAACACAATAGTTAATTTGAAATAAAGAAACGCTTTTGACGAACTCTAGTCAACGCAAAGTCATGAATGACAGTGTCAAAGTCTATGCTTTCTAACTAACTGATATAAGATCCAAGTAGATGACCACACGATACTCTCTACGTAGATGGCGGAGCCGGTACAAAGGACCACACGGTTCTCTTTGGTTCAGCTAATAGGTGGAATGGATCGAAGACGCCACACAATCGATGATGAGATTGTAATAAGTCAAAGAACTCACGATCAAGGGGGAAGCCGCACAAGACCGGTGAACTCGTAAACACTTTAAAGAAAATTCTCTCTTTATTGATAATAAGCAAAAATATGAACTACAATGGCTGCAATGGACCTTATTAATATGTCGACAGCGTTGACCTTCAAGGGTCTTGAAAAAGAGAAGAAAAAGGCAACAAATAATTGAGAAATAAATGACAAAATAAACTTAGACTAATTTCAACCCAACCTGCAAAAGAAAGGAAAGTTGACAGCTAATTAGAAGATTTAAATGCATACCTTAGTTTGGAGAGGAAGCTCACGACCTTGGAAGCGTCCACTACGGACATTCCTTAAATGGCGTCCCTTGGAGTGATGACAAAGAGAACATGGGCTTCGTTTGTCTTAAGGAGAGGCCTTTCACTTGTTGGATCACAAAAGCTTGGGCAACACTTAAGTCTTGAGTTGTAACCGTAACTTGTTGCTCCGTTGACTCCGTTTCTTGTTCTTTAAGCTTGTTACTACAAAGAGTGAGATTATCGAATTGATTGATGGTGTTTTCCATTTCTCTATAGGTTATCAAACTCTCCACAGCTTTGTTGAATTCTTCCCGCATCGTCTTTGAACCGGACCTTGTTCTAGGCGGTTGATACATTGTCGGAACCCGAGTAACTTCAGTACAGTTTGAATTTATGTCCTCATCACTAACTTTTTCAATGCATAGAATAACTAGACCATTCAACCTTTGTTGAGACATAGAGGACCTCATATAATTTTTTAATAACTTCAATTTTGAGAAGCTTCTCTCGGTCTAAGCCACCGTCACGGGTGTTGTTAATAGGATTCGATAAGCGATTGAAACATTGGGATAACATCCTACATTTTCTACAAACTCAGGCACTTCACTAGGTGTCATTGACACTTGGTATAAAGTCATTTGCAAAACTTTTAATTCCGAAAAAGATCATTTAAATCAATATCCGAGACATTCTCATGAGAAAATGTTTTGTGAAAAATAATGCAATGCTCTTTTAATTCACCTTCATCAAGTGATTTTAATTTCAATAAATCAAACAAAAATCCAAATACACTTTTAAAAGTCATCATTTGTTCAAAACTATTCTTTACCGAAGAAATTGCCATATCCACAACAACAAGAAAATAATTGACTCTAAAATCATCTTCAACCGATAATGCTTCTTCATCATGATCATTCTCATCAAAGTGTTTTTTCTAAAGACACGACGCCTACTTGGAAATATAGGATCAACATTCATATCATGGGAAAGACCTTGAGCTACTTTCAGAGAAGCACTAAATCCTTCATCTCTATACTTTTTAAAGTATAAGATTATACCTTCTAATTGTTTTACAGCACTATCAATGTATATAGATTTGGATTGTAAGCTCTTGCTTACCTTGTTTATGACAAACAAAATTTCATACCATGTACTCATACCAAGTAAAAACTCATAATCCTCAAGTGAATTCACTAAACTTTCCGTTTCACTATTTGTTATGGCATCACCACATGATTCATATAGATCAATTAAAGCTAATCTCACTTGAGGAGCTTGAAACCTAATAGCTTTGACACTTTTTATTCGACTTTCCCATCGAGTATTAGAAAATGATTTCATAGTTAAGTAAGGAACATGATCAAGCAAAATTTTCCACCTTTTTGTAGAGCTAGAAAATAATACATATATTATTCGTTGCAATGCTCCAAAAAAGAATTAGCTTTCACACAAGAATGAGCCATATCACTTACTAAAAGATTTAGACTATGACAAGCACAAGGCATATATAATGCTTTTGAGTTAATGTCAAGCAATCTCTTTTGAACCCTTTGATGCTTTCCTTTCATATTAGACCCATTATCATAACCTTGACCTCTCACATTTCTAACATTATGATCTAGAGATTTTAGCGCATCAATTATTCTTTCAAAAAGACCTAATCCGGATGTATCATCTACGATAAGAAACTCTAAAAAGTAATCTTCTACTTTCACTTTTCTATCTACCATTCTTACACATCATATTATTAAAGTCATTTGTTCTTGATGGCTTACATCCGGGATACAATCAAGAATGATTGAGAAATATTTGGGCCTCTGTTATGACATTCTTAATAGAAAATTGAACTTTATGAGCCAAAAGAGATATCAATTCACTTTGAATATTATGACCAATATAATGATGATGTATTTCACGAGAATGAATGCGCCTAATGTGATCTTGCATTGTTACATCAATTCAGCTATGGATTTAATCATATCTAAGAAATTACTATTTCTGTCTTGGTAAAGTTTCTCATTTGACCCACGAAAAGCTAAATTTTGTTTAGCAAGACAATTCATAACCGCAATAATTCTAATCAAAACAAGCCTCCACCTTTCTTTCTCTTTTCTAACTTCTCTTTGTAATTCTTTATCAATAGTTTGACTTGTCTCTAATCTAACTAGCATTTCATTCCAAGTTTTCATGTTAGCCATATGTTCTACACTTATCTCATGCTTTTTAAGTCTCTCGCTAAGATGCTTCCAATCATTTAATCCATCATTTGCTAGCACACTTAAGTAAACAACTTGCAACAAAAACAATAAACTTTATTCACATGTTTCGAATAAACTAATCACTTTCTATCACAAGTTTCTCCATTACTCAATTTTCTAGAATAATATTGATATGAGAAATGTCTATAATACTTATCAAGAGGAAAAGTCAAATTAAATTCTCTTTTAGGTCCACATGCAACTAACTCATCTCTCGTTTTATTATCAAGATTTTCCCAATGTCTAGGATCAAAAGTATTAAACTGAAATCTTTGTTGTTCATTACCATTCAAACTTTCATGTAAAGATGCATTTGACACATTATCATGCTCACTCAATCTATTAGGATCATTATCGATACTCAAGGAAATATTTTCTTGCTCATGAACATTAAAACTTTCAAATGCATTTGGAACATTATTATTGGAAGTTTGGAACCATCATTTAAATCATTCACGTTTTCGGTTTGTTGAGAAACACTAGCATTATCACCTCTTTTTTAACAAATTTATCCATAGCCCCTCTTTGAGATTGAATAAATAATGCATATCTTTTTCTTTTCTTTACTTTGTCATCTCCACACAAAACCATGATCAAAAGTCAAAATAGCACCTGGATTAACAAAGTCGAGGCAGTGAGCGGTGGTAATTGCAATTAACAAGAATTGATGTCACGATAATTCAAGTGGAAGCACCTAGAACAATAAACAATTCATAAAGAAAACGATTAACCAATAAATTAAGAATATACTAAGTGTTCGAAGAAAGACAAAATTTAGATCTACTTCAAGTTCTGTTCTTTTTGCTTGATTCAAAACTTACGAAGTTACAATTAGTGGTTGCAGCCACAAGAATCAAGATGATTGAGCATCGATTCTGGTTCTCTTTTTTTTTTGTATGTTAAGAATTTATTGAGATTTGAGAAAGCAAAAAAAAATACAGATTCATAAAATAGTATCGTGTGACCGTTAAAGGAGAGAGATTAGTAAAGCAAACCCAGAAAAGAAGAAAAAATTAAACCTAAAATTTTAATTACACACAAATTGGCGGTCGCACCTCCGTCCTACCCATGTGAGCCGGGCCTGAGTGAATTAATGATTCATATTTTTTTTTTTAAGTGAAGAACCTTCGCTAAAAGTGAGTCTGGATAACAATTTGAAGACGAACTCAAAGTCAATGAGTTCCATTATAAGCCAAACTTTCTGCTGGATTTTAATACACCAAGAGTTATTGAGATTATAAAGGTAACTTTTTCTTTCTAAACCTCTTTGGTGTTCCTCGTCATTCTCTTATCTGATTATGGAGTACCTTACTTGTACCTTCAAAAAAAAAAAAACTTATTTGTGCCTTCAATTACAGGAATGGGTTACTACGACAACTTTCACAACTAATACACGTGCCTAGTGAAGACACTCCACCAATCAGGGAAGCCACAGAACCGGTACTATAGTTACAATCATTCATTCAATGTTGTTTTATCTCTCCCTTTTCCTTAGTTACTTTTTGCATGTGAGGCTTTTATAAGATTCATATCTCATATCTGTAGGCGGAAGTGGACATGGAGAAGAGACAAGTTACACAAAATTTGAGACTCTGACGAGGATTGGCATTTTATCTGATAATGCCAATGCTAATGTGTCTCATACGAGACGGCTTCTTCATGCTTAGTATCACCTTTTTGTGAGTTGTTTTACAAACTTGTACATAAAAAGCACAACAAGAAAACAGAGTGTTTCCGCCTACAAAAGTAATCGTTATATAGTCGTTAAATGGTTGTTTACCACCACATTACGATTAAACAGTATAATCGTAAATTGAGAGTCAGGAAATCAAATAGTCGTAAATATAGTCGTAACGTAGCCGTTAACGACTAGTTTACGATTAAAAATGATGTTCATCAATGTTTTTGAAAAACAAATGTTTTGACAGTTAGTAGTTGAGTTATGCCTTAATTTTTGTATATATTTAATAAAACTACAGAAAATAATTTTTGATCACCTCTTTTTTATTTTCATTGGAGGACCTTTGACTATATATTAGGGTACCAGATCTCTATTTTTTGCAATTTTATTCTTAATTTTCAAAAACTAAAGATTAATTCCACAAAATAAAAAATAAGTCATGTTTATAATTTTTTGATAAATAGTAAAAAAACAATCCTAACAAGAAAGAGTTCATAATCATTTAAAAAGTTTCGTATGGAGTTACAATATTGAGTCTTATATTTTATTTCTTAGAATTGCCTACATTTTTATAGATAATGGATAAAGTTACAAAAACTGAAGATTTGAAAACTTTTTGTAGTAAACCCTAATATTATACATTCCATAAATAAACCATCTTAACTAATTACCTCTAAACTAATTATTTAAAAAACTTTTTTAAAAATAACTAATTATTTAAATAAAATACTAAAAAGATGTAATAAAATTTAATCTCAAGGGCTTCAACGTAGATGTGGATTGGGACGGTCCTGTCTTCTAACTTTTTTTTCTTGTAGATTTATATTGCAAGATTCGATATCCCTCTCCCCTAAAGAAGTCAAATACTAATTTATATAAATTAATTAATTTAATTTGATTATAAAAACGAAAATAATAAATTTATTTATTTTTTAAAAGAAGAACCAATCAAAATTAACATATAAGATGTGATATCTAACTTACCATATTAATTTGTTATTAATCATTATACTTGTTTTGTCTTTAATAACATGAGTTAATTTACACTTTTAAATTTTCATTTGATGGTATTTTATGGAGAAAAATTATAACGGGTCAAAAATTCAGAATTGAGTAAAATATTTCTTTTAAACAAAAAGAAATTCAACAAAAGTTTAGACTAAGTAACATATAAGAAGTTGAATTTCATATATTTGTCTTTCTGAAATGTATAAATATAATACAATAGAATTTTAAAATATTTAATTTGGAACATTTGAAAATAGTTTTACTTGACATTTTCAAACAATATCATAAATATAAAAAATATTAACAAGATAAAATTATAAATACTCTAACTTAATTTTTTTAAACAGTTATTTTAAAAATATTTATAGAATGCAGCAGACTAAATGTAATATATTATATGATAGAAAGAGTTAGACCAGCGATATATTGATCGTCAACCAACATTCCAGCGTTTGATCAATTTTTTGAAACATTACATCGATATATTGATCTTCAACCAACCAAGTCAACAACAAAACGAGCATATATTGAAAGAGATCGTGAACTGGAACACATCCAGTTATGGAACGATTTCAAAGAAGATGCGATCCATTTAAAATATTTGTTATTTTTAATTTAATAATAATTTTTTTTTTAAGAAACCCACTTAAGGGCTCTACCATTGGACGAATAAAAAATTAAGGGACCAACTGAAACTCTTAAACTTAAAATTTTCAAAATTTATGATTAAAAGGTTTGGAAGAGACCCTCACGGTCCCTTACCATTAGGGTTACTCTTATGATCCTTATAACAAATAACATATTAAGATTATATAAAGAGATGGTTCAAACAAAATTTGACATCTCTAAATATTTCAAAGTTTGATGTTGTAAGTAATTTTGGAAATAACGAAAAATGGATTGTGCACGCAATAATTTCATTGGGATTTCATTTAGTACAAAATTTATATATTTTACTTTGCATCAGTTACATCTAAGCTCTGGGAGAATTGGCAAAACTACGTATGGGAATCCTTAAATGCAGTGTCCATTCCTCATGGATCAATTTCAATTCTTTTTTGTAGTGGAGCTTGGATAGCAAGGCATTAGACGGGATTAGCTTTCATCCATGCTAGAGCTTATTTCCTTCCAATGATGTATAACCGTACAACCTCAGAATTCAACTGTATTTTATGGACGTCCGTAGTCTCAGAGATTTGAATATTGAGAAGTTTGAATTATGGTTAGATTATACTGCGGCCATTTTAGCAATCAGCTAAGTGAGCATTCTACCGTTATAATCTTGATCAGATTGATCATACTAATGTTTCCAGTCACTGTAATTTTGGCTTCGTCACCACAACCAAATTCAGTAGCCCGTGACATACAATAGCTCTGCTTTTGGATTCTTGAGGTTTGCTCTGTTTTGTAATTTTAATCTTAGACGGAATAAAAACCAATTCTAAATTTCGCCCATACAACAAAAATATTTTGTGAAAATAACTTGCTTAGTTAGGGTTATTAGGTTAAAGTTTGAAATAATTTTGTGGGTATGATTAAGTACAAGAATTAAACATGCATCCGAATTTTTAAAATATAAAGTCATATGGGTTTATAATGTTCAAAAAACGCTTCTAACTTCTCCTACATACAAACATGCATCCGGATATTGAAAATCATTTTTGTTGTTGTTGTTGTCTATTTCTAAGCCTTTCAAATGTAGTCAACTATATATTTTCGATTGAGGAAACATGTATCATTCGAAAATGCAAATCCCATCTTCCAAAAACAATCCCACATCCAAACATGCATCCGGATATCGAAAATCATTTTTTGTCGTTGTCTATTTTTTTAGCCTTTTAAAATTTAGTCAACTTGTATTTATTCCGATTGAGGAAACACGTATCATTCGATCTATTGTTTTCTGGAAGTCAAATGATACGTGTTTGGACCCAAGATATTTAGTTTACCCAAAAATATGATTTTGTTGACAAATATGAAAGAACTATCTATGGTAAGAAATATAAAAAGTCGTATAAATACTGAGATTTTTTTTTTGTTAAGGAGAATACTGAGATTTTTGGGAAAATAAAAGCTGCAGTTTTAGGTCTACTTTTATCATCTTTATCAAAGAAAAGATGTAAACTTTTATGATATTTCACTAGCTAATAATTTGATAAAATTATTGTTTATACAAATATATACAATAATGTTTATATATTGTTAACAAATATGAAAGGCTAATTATAGCAAAACCAAAAATATTCAAAAACAAAGAAAAAGTTTATTTTGGAAGTAAATAATACGTGGTCAATCCCAATATTTTTATGTTAATGCTTATTCAAAACTTTTTCACACAAAATCTGATGTTGACAAATATGAAAGAACTCTTTATGGCAAAAGTTAGGAATTAGTGGTATAATGAGATTTTTTGGGATTTATGAGTTCAATTCAAAGAGTAATAGTTCTATAAATAGGGCTTGTTTAAGATCTAAAAATTGTACACCGTTTTTCTTCAATAGACTTCAAAACCAAAAAAAATAAGAAAAGAATGGGTTTCACAAAAATCTTAGTGACCTTCTTTCTTGTAGGTTTATTGGTTATTTCGTCGTCCCCACAAAACGCTATAGCATCAGGTATTTTTAAGAATATTATGATGATTGCCACTACATTATTTAGCTAGCTTTGATCATATAAATTTTTAAAAGCGATATATAGCATGGAGAATTTTGAGAGATTATCAAAGAATATGAATTATCAAAAATATAATTTGGCATGTTGTAAATATATGTGCGTGTTATAGTTAAATTTATCTGGAGTTTGTGTATGTATGTGCAGAGATCAAAGCAAAGATCAATGGCCTAGAATGCTTTAATACATGTACATCTTATTATGATGATCATAAATGCAATGTGGACTGCCTATCATCGGGGTACCCGGCAGGAGAATGTTATACTGTGTCTCCTTCTCAACCTAAAAAATGTTGTTGTTATTAATTAAAACTGATGATCCGTACTATGGTCTATTAAAACTTTTATCTATAACTATGAGAACCACCATGTAGTTTCTCTTATTATAAAAATGCCATGAAATAAAAGACCATCTTTACATCGCATATTTTCTTAATCTAAACCATAATTCCGATTTGATTATATTGGCATACACATTTTTATATCCTTGTATACTTATTAAGTCAATATCGTAAGAAGAGTTATAGTTTGGAAGATTGGTCATGGCTTCTAAGCCAAATGTTATGAAATCCAAACTCTAGTTTTTTATTTAACGTCATTAAACACTCCAAACTCTAGTTTTATCATATATCATAAAGAAATAAGTTTATCCTAATGTCCAAACACTATGGACACAGGGCGTTATATCCCGGTCCGCCGTAGTAGAAATGACTCCCCCACTCCTCGCTGTATCCCTTTATGGCAGTATAACATGTGGGGTTCTTCGTTTGCAGGATGAACTCTTGGACTGGTTGCATGTACGAGAGGTAGTCAATAATTTTCAGGTTTCGGAAGCTACCTGCTTTGCCGAAGCCTTCCTCTGCAAAATGTCCCGAGCCCATCTGTGTGGTAGTGTGCTGGCCATAGCTGCGAGAGTTTACAATCTCGCCTCCCCACTGTACCAACGTCGCCGGCCCGTGAGCTAAATGCGTGAAAAGCCTCGCCGGCCAATACCCAATCACTGAGGAGTCAATGCTCAGCCACCAGTTGCCATCTTTAGTATCCTACAATGAAAACAAAATATTACAAAAAATCACAAAAAAGCAAGTGACCACTAACTTTCAGGGGCCGAGCATACCTTCCATATGTACATCGTGATGTCGTACTGGCTGCCGCCGTAAGAAGATGTAGGAGAGAATGCACTGCCAATGGCAAACTCGCTAGTGACTTGAACAAAACCAGGGCACTCGAGGTTGAGACACCCTGTCTTCTGATATGTGTCCTTCTACAAGATTACACATTATTTTCATAATCATAACAAGACTGATTAGAAGTATCTATAATACAAGTTCATAATATTTTAGCATATTTGAAAGGGACATGAGATACAACTTTAGTGTTTACCGTATATCACAAAAGTTTTATTGTTCGTATAAAGTATATATGCCTTTTGTCTTAATAAATGTCCAGTTAATTGTTCTTTATTTTTTTTTTACCGTTTGATCGAGAGGTAGCATACGCATCAGTTCGGTCAAGTGTCAGCGAATCAATTATGATTCCCATTTTTTACTAGCCGAACCGCACCTTTCGACCGAACAATATCGTGTGTGTGTGTCTAGTTCATTGTTCATTTGTTAAGAGTAGAACATAAAATAGTGAGGGACACAATTCGTCATTAGTTAAGATTCTTTATCCTGCAATTCCTGATAACTATTAAAAAATAACATAACAAATGTGTGCATATATATTATATATATATACTATCTGCTAGCTTTACTCTATATTATTACTATTATTAAATCAAGGAAAGAAAGTGCAAGCTATATACCGTCCAATAGACGAAAAGTCGTGGCTGGCTGTCATGATAATGATCCGGGAAAACCTAAACAATGGGAAAATCAAAAACTAATTTTACTCATTTGTCCATCTTTGCAGTAAACGAACAATTGTGATCATAATATAGAGAAAAAAAAAAGAGAGAGAAGAAAAGAAGCAGTAAAATTACCTGCCAACCAGCCTCGACTGTGTTGAGGTCGGAATCGTTGTAATGTCCAGCGACGAGCCAAATTTGGGACAAACTAAATTCGTTTGTTCCATGTTCTACAGATGGATTCCAAACGTTCATAGTTGCCACTGTTCCATATATTCCCCGCAGATATACCACCTCTCCAATCGCGTACTATTATTGACATCAAATTAAACCAAAACTAAAAGGTCAAATGAATTCAAAGTCCAACATAAAAAAATAACAGCATGTGTATATTGATATATTTATTAAAAAAGTAACCTCGTGTCCCTCCTCAGCGGCGTATGGAACTGTTCGGCGATTGACTCGAACATCTGTCCAATGTTTTTTCTTAAATCTTTTAGCCCCGACCACGCTACGTCTTATGGGTATAGTTTCGTCAGGACAGCTGGTGCCGTTTTGGTTCCAAACCTGCCAAACTCTTCTTTTTCCCGCTTTGTTGATCATATATGGTAATCCTGTGGCGGGTGCGCCCTTAATTTGAATGAAAAAACAAACAAACAAAAATTAGAACAAGATAATAAAATATGAGTATAATACGACAAATACATTAGGAACGTAAAAAACGTCACTGTTTTAAAGTTATTACAGTTTTACCTAAACCGAATTTAGAAAGAAAAAAAAATAACCTGAATTTCATGATTCTGCAATAGTGGGTGATCCAATGAAGGCTGATCTCTCACGTCGAAGCAGTCTACAATATCCCCATCCGAACTCTGTAATTGATTTTGAAACAAACGTAACTATCAATATATTTTTAGTGTTACACATGCTGTTATATATCAAGAGTTAATTAGTTTGGGATTTTAATAAATATATCAATAGTATTACACTTCCGTATCATGTATTATGTATTATATATATTTGATCCCTAGTCCCTATCATATTGAAATCACCTGGACAGTCTTCTTTGGCAAACTTGAAGCTTGGGCCAAAAGAACCGCCATTATTATTGAGAAGATCATCTGTGGATCTAGAGATTGTTAGAGACTTTAAACAATAACGACATCGAATGAAAATAAAAACAATAAAAATAATTTTCTTCTCCAAGTTTTGCTCTCAGAAACACAAACATGACTGTAATCAAAACTCAACTGAAAGATAAAAATTTGATGTCAGTAGCAAAACTACCTTATGATGTTAAATATTCTATGAATCAGTCCTCTGTCAGTAAATGTTTGAGTATGATTCAACTTTAAAGTGGAGCTTGGAGAAAGCACAAAGAAGCTTCAGCTTGCTCAAGCTAATGAAAGAGAAGAAGGATAAAACAAGTTCAAGTTTGGCAATGACTCTAAAGCAACTAGAGTATTTGGACTATACATGTTCAAAAGAAACTTCTAGTTCAAGAAGAGGCTTTGAAGAGAATAAAGAAGAAGTCGCACGTGTGGGTGTTAACACGTGTGAACGTTTGTTAGATTCAGCTCATCACTTAAACAAGAGCAGAGAGGTGAGCATAATGATCTATAGATTCTTATTCTCAATTCTGGGTTCTTGGTGAGAATTAGAGAGAGAGAAGTGAGAGAGAGTAATGGAAAATTCCTTACTTTTCTTTTCATATGATTACAAAATACGTTCTGTTTCATTTTAACTTTCTTTTGCAAGATATTATTCAAACATCACTCACGTGCCTAAACTATGAGTACTTTGTCCATTTTTCATGTCTGTGGGCTGTGGGTTACATTTACTTTAAATAAGCACAAAGTCCTTATCAAACGACATAGCATGATAATTAGGTGTTTTTGCAAACAAAGTAATAGGTAGACAAAGAAATTTATACATGCCTTTAAAGTTCAAATAAAGAGACTTTCCAAACTGTAATCAATCAAACTATATAAAGCGTTTTAACCCATTATATAACATAAATAAAATAGATAAAATATATATGAGCATAACAAAATTTACAAACCATTTTCAACATTAATAATGTAGCATACTGCAACTACCCAAAATCAATAAAACATGGTTCTGAAAAGCCAGGTCATAATTTTAATGTTCTCAGGGTCAGCATTTTGTTCTTATTTATTGCTTAACTTGCATAATAATGCATTAGACGAATGATTCAGTTTGAACAATTGAAATTGTTTTTAGATTTCTGCAGCAAACCTTTTAGCCTATTTCAATTAATTTTTTAGAAAATGATTTTGGCTTTACCATGTTAACATGAGTTTTGAGGATGCACGATGTAATCTTCCGAGAATACGGTTTCTCGGGGTAGAAGATTTTGTTCTGGCTTGCTTAAAACTGCATCTGTTTTTAGACAAATGCAACAAATCCATGTCATTCAAGTGGTATAACGTCAAGAGTTTGGATACATTACGTGAAATATTGTGTATACACTTACATACAAAAATTGACAACGATTTATAGTTTCCAAAAAATACCCGCGGCATAGCTACCAAATTTCCTTTCACTCAATAACAATTCTTTGAATGCCAATCTAAAACCATGACGATCGTTACCTTTAATTAATGGTTGTGCGTGCGAACATCAGTAAATGAAAAAGACTACTCCAAAACCAAAAACTCCCTGGAAGATAGGAAAATCAATAATCCATAAAAGTATAAAACCATAAAGTAGATTATATAACACAATTAAACAATCAAATTGATAAAACTAAGAAATGTTGGAATATTGAGAGAAAAAAATAAAAACAGAGCAAGAGACATTTGTCTCTTCTCTTGTAAAGAAGACAAGAACAAAATTACTCTTTGTTGAATCTGAAACTTGTTGGTTTCTCGACAACTTTACACTAGGACAACACTTGCACTTATATAGTTTTCTTCATGACAAAACCTACCCGATCGTAACAGTTGTGTCTTATCCAACAAGTCACAACTCTTACTCACACCCTTTCATAACAAGTCATGGTTAACTCAAACACTTTACACACGAACTAACATATATCTATCATAAGATTTAATCATGGACTCAAATTCTAACAAGAAAGAGTTTGACTTTTAGATAATCACAGTTCTTATAAAACTCAAATATCCAATTTTTAAACAGAAATTGGGTTAACAAGAAGAGAATTTGCATAATTGAGAATTCAGTCGATAAATTCAAACCTTTCCCAATAGAAAACAAAAATCAGGCCACAACTTAAGAAGAAAAAACTAACCACCATGACTGAGAAACAACATGATCAAGCTTCAATGCGAGAAGAAGCGTGAAGGAGAAGAGCAAACAATGCGCTGAATTAGAGACTTCTAGACTCTTCTACGTACAACTCATTACTCTTCTCTGCACCAATATTCAAAGTAACTTCAAGTTTGAAACACATCATGGCTTATCTCAAAATCCATCTCAATTTCACAGTAAGAGAGCCAAAACAAAAACCTAGAAATCTTCCTCAAAACTCATAACTAATAAAAATTAAAACTAACAAACCAATTCGAATGTAAAAGTATAATTTTCTTCTCCAAGTTTTGCTTAGGTGTCAGGTTTGGAGAGACATGGATTTTAGTTTAATTGTATTGATTCAACAATATTGTTAATATTACAAAGAAAAAAAAAATCATTAAAATATACATTGATAACTTTAATTGAACAGAGTAAAGTCGTGTACTCAAAACTCAATTGGGATGGAGACAGAGAATAAGAAGAAGAAGGAGATGATTTGATTTTCTTAACAGATGATCTATGGGCAATTATACTTGCGAGATTACCACTAACAATCATCACCACTTCAAAACTAGTTTGCAAGCAATGGAAATCGCTCGTAGAATCTCCGTTTTTCCGCAAACTTTTCAACACCCACCATCAAAACTCTCATTCTTCATGGTCAATCCTCTGCAGAGTCCTACCTGAAGTAGTCGTGGCTCACTACGAATGCGAAACTTGGGGTCTTCCACGATCTCTAAGTTCTTACATCTCTTCTTTCATAACCCACAAATTCAATACTCAATTCCCAAACGTTACACTCGCCGTGGCTTACACTCATGTTGGATTGATTTTGATCAGCTCTGGCAACAAATTACTAACTTACTATGTGGCTAATCCGATCTCAAGACAATGTGTCGAAATCCCTCAGCCTCCTCCAACAGTTGGTTATTTTTTAACCTCTGGGCTTGTCACAAAACTTGAGGATCACGTCGTTTTAGGTTACAAAGTTGTTTTGATGGATACAAGTAACTTGGACGATGTCATAAGTTTACTGATATATTCATCCGAGACAGGGTTATGGAGTTTCAAAACCCTCCAATCTCATCTCACTTTGTCTGGTCTGATAGATTACAACCCTGTTAGCTTGTATGGAAACCTTTACTGGATAGGCTACAACAACGACTATGGAGAGGTTGTTGTGTTCCATGATTTCTACGCGACTGGCACGGAATCTGATCGATGCCAAGTTACACCTTTCCCTGACGGTGGAACGAAACCACCAAATTTAAAATGAGTTTGCACAACATCTCAAGGATATATCATGTACATGAACATCTTCTCCCAAGACAAAGATGATGCACATGTAGAGCATAAGTTACGTGTATGGAGGCTAAAGAGCCGGGAATGGGAAATAGTATCTGAAATATCTCTAGCTTGTAGTGAGACTGGTTTTGATTACATTCCGCTGGCAATAAACCCTTTTGATGCTAATACAATGTACATGTGGTGCAAGATGCATTCATGTTTGGGGTCTACTAATTTGCGTAAAGACAAGTTCGGGCTTCACAACAGCTTGGAATGTTGCAAAGATTATCAAACTCTGAGTTTTGCTGGGGATTGTAACATGTTGGAAGACCTTTATCACTTATACTTTTCCATGTTCGTTCTCCCGCGTTGGCTACACCAAATCCCTTCTTCGCCTTCATGAGCGAGGTGAAGAGTCGTTTCAAGAGGAACAACGAGTTGGAGAATGGTGTTTGATTTGTTTTCTTGTCTAATTTAAGATAGAAAATATGGTTGTGGCTATATTTTTAGTTTTAAAATTGCATAAACTGTACATCTCTAATGCACAATCTATGGCTCAAGTATCCATCATTATCTCTAATGCGCAATCTTAATGAAGCTAGACAAGCATCCATTAGCTAACGAAATCTAGAAATAGAGAAGCGCGAGATTACATCGATTAAAATCTAGTCCCACAAGCTCCATCATCGATTGGTGTATAAGCATAGCATCCACACTAGTAAAGAAATCAACATTGTCAATAAGCGTGATTACAATGACATTCTAATATTTATAGGAATTTCAAACAACAATCTGTTGTTGTCGAAAGTTCCGCAGCATCATCTACGCTTAAGTTTATTCCTTGATGCTTGTGAAAAGGAAAACAGAGCTCCACCTTCATTTCTTACCCTGTAACAAGTTAGAGTTGCTATATAAGTTGTATGTTAAATACTATAGGCTCCATGTGATCAGTTAAGTATTATTAATCAGATAGAACATTATTATGTCCAGTTGTTATGCAAATAGGTTCTGGTATCCTACTTTTGGAAACTATAGTATCTAACAAATATTTTGAATTTGGTTTGGTGTTGTAACATTTAAGAACACAATGAGTATCCAGTACCTTAAAGCGAGAAGAACGGCGAGTGGCAGATGTGGATACAGGAGCTAGGAGTGGTGATTCGCTACCTCTTTTTTGTCGCCGATTCACTTGAACCTTAGATCTTTTGTTTTCTGGAGTTGACATGTTTGTATCAGTGGAAAATGATATAGCTGGAGCTGAAGCAGATATGGCAGACGTTTCCTGTTGCAGTTGTCCTGAATGTGTTGGCAGCTCTGACAAAATCCAATAAAACACAAGTCTTGGTCATATTCAACTTTTATATATATCGAAAATAAGATTTCTCACTTATGGAGATAGAGGTTATAAAAGGATAGGCTTGAGACAATTTACCAGATAAAGTGGATTTCAGAAACTGCTCCCTCATCAGACGAACAAATCTGAAAAGGTCATTGGTTTTATTCAATTCTTGAACCATCTCGTTGATGTAATCCAATTGCAGATCGCTATCCAATACTGATGATCATATAAGTAAACGACTGTAAACAGTTCATATTACTAGGTTTTTTTGTAAACATTATAATGTAGTTGATGCTTGCTTCAAGAAGACATATATATACTCACGTGTGTAGATGTCATTTCCATAGTGAACTGTGAACGAAAATTCGCGGGTCGGCCTTTTTGCATCAATGTTGGTGAATGTGAATTTAACTCCTGTAAGAGAAGTTAAAACAACAAAGCTCTTTTAGGGCTAAGGTTTAGTAATATAGAACTAAGATTGTTACAAACTCAAAATGTCTCTATTACCATGTCCAGCTTCAACGTGAAAACCGAGAGCATGATTATACCAAGAGATTGCTTCATGAATATCTGCTTTGTCTTCGGTGACTTTACCAGCGTTGTCCTTCGATTTTGACAAGGCTTTATTGGAAGAAATATGTTAGCTTGGTCTTCAGTGATTCATGTGATCTCTTATTGAAACAAGCAGAGTACTTTTTATAGATATCTTCACTTTACAAAATCCCAAAGCATGTAGCTGACTCATGAAACTTGTATGTATAATGAACTTCAGAATTATATAACGATACCTTGCAACTGTTGGGAGATAATTCTCACAGAATCATCCTTCTTTGACTTCTGTAGCTGCAAATTTCTTCTAAGTACTTCAATCCTAGATTGTGTTGCAGAAATGGAATCTCTTATCCCCATTTGCCGTGCCTCTTTACGGGTTTTCACTAAACATCAAACATATAACATCCCAAAGACAGTAAGATATCCAAACTCAGCAAAACAATGTATGTAAGCATGAAAATAACACCAAGGAGAATCTTATGATTTAAGAAACTAAGTTCAAAGTTTCAAGCTTTTGAGGTAATAATACCTGCCAACACTTTAACTAGCTCATCCTCTGCTTCTCTCAGATCCGCTTTCAAATTCATTAGTTCCACTGTAAAATCAAAGAAACATTTCACAGAACCGCTCAATTTTACCAGTCTGATGTCGAAATTTTAAAACCCTAATTTCAGAGAGACAGAGCCTAAACCGTAAAAAAGTGTGAAATTTACGATCTGGGTCATACGGAACTGAGTGGTACTATGCGAATTTTGAATTTTACCTTGGCTTTGAGCAGTGGCTTGAGCTCGCTCCACTAAAGAGTTCATCGATCTCCGGAAAGGAGAAGCGATGAAAGAATCGATTTTAAGACGCTGTTCATGAATATCTTTCTCACAGATGAGACCCAGAGACGCCATAGTCTCTTTCGTTGTGTCTCCACCAGCGATGTTGCTAATTTGTTCCATCACCAAAGAGAGAAAGAGAGAGACTGAATCGAAGTTTAGCCCGCCATTTGAATTTTGATTCGAGTTTCGAAAATATGCTTCAAAACGCGAACCATCGTGATGAGAACTTTAAAACGATGGCGTTTTCATATCGTGCTACGTCCAAATTTATTGGGCTCCTTAAAAGGCTATTCTGAGACAGGCCCATTTGTCTGGTTTCTCGTTTACCGAAAGTAGTTCAGTCATCGGCAAACGTTTGATTTAATACGCGTTTGGCATCAATCACTATTTTGATTTATAACATTTTTAATCGCTCTAAATCAAAACCCTTACTTACAATATAGTTACAATAATATTATTTTTATCATACCAATTTTTCGGAAAATAGTAATATTGAATAGTGTGTGAAAGGTTGAAAATTGAACCGTTAGGATTTTAATTAGTTAGCCGAAGGAGCTGACAAAACCGAATACTACGGTTACACTTTAGAGAGTCAAAGACTCTTTTAATGCATTAACTACGTTTTCTGCATTGCATCATTGCATGTCTTCTCTTCCTTCAAGCAACTAGTCTTTTAATTAACACTAAATACATATTGAACATAACAATTCCTTCGTCTAGTTTCAATATGTATTTTCAGTTTTTTCACGTCCCTAGCTCACTTTAGACCTGCAAAGTGTTTTTTTTTTTAAAATAATAAATTAGAGTATTTTCACTATATATCAGTAGAAATGGGTGCGTATGTTTTTGATAATTAATTCAATAAAACCTGTAATGAGTAGATAAGACAATGAGTTTACTGTGTAAGTAAGCAAAAGGGACAAAAATGTGTTTTGTACATTATTTTGTTCTGTGTTTGTACATTAATTTGTTCTGTTTAGAATTTTTATAGATATTGGACCATGCAGAGGGTGTTAACTTGTTATAGCATTAACCATGTGCTAGATATATAGCATCGGAGCTTAAACGAATTATCAGTGTTAGATAGTTTGCTTGATTACTTCAACTTGAAGTAATCTGGCTGGCTTTATAATTAAGCTATTATCTTATAATTAGGCTATTATCTTTAATTTAATTGAAACTAATACTTTTGAGGAAAACTAATCGGATGAAATATTTCGAAAGAACTTTTTACATTGCAACGCACCCGTCCTGAGAATTAATGCGTTGTTGTCGAAGGAGAAAGGGCCATAAAATATGGATGAAGTAAATCGATCGAAGAAAGTCTTTATAAGGATCAAAATAAGGTTCAAATCCAATATGAATGAATGTTGACCCTAATTTTGGCCTCGGAAATCTTTATGATCATAGGAAAAAATCATTGTACACATCAAAATTTCTTATGAAAAGTAAACTGAGTTTTTGTTCATTACTCTTAATTATTGTAATTCTTTCCTTCCACAACAATAACTTATGAAAAGTAAACTGAGGATATGAGGATCTATCCTATGAGGTTTTCCATTCCTACAGCCTCCATCCTGCAATGTCGCGATAAATATAAATTATTAGTCAACACAAATTAAAAGGTATACTTGATCAATATACGTAAATATATACGAGGTTACGAATTATTACGGAGGAGCTGGAAAGCCACATTTTTCGTGAAGACATTTACGGAGACAAGGGGTCTCAGGGACAGTGATGCGGCCACCACATTGGTCGATGCACATTTGCTTGCATGTTGTTCTTATTATAATTGCTTCTCCTCCTCGTATGGATGCCATCACCACCATCATCATTATCATCATGATCATACTACATTTCTTCATCTCCATTTTTTTTTAGTTTCTTTCCTTTAATTTTTTCCCTGTAAGTGTATGTTTACGTATACATGTCTTTTTTGTCATAGGTGTGTGTGTAGTATATATAAAACTAATGTCCAGAAAAGTTAAAATCATTAATTTAAAGTTTGACTAGACTATAATTAAAAATATTAAAATTTTCTTTATTACTTTTGCAAGTTTGTTTTTGTCAACATTTTTCTTTATTACTTATAATGGTTCTAATTAGATTTCTTTTGATATATATAATTACTTTCAAGTTTCATATAATATTTATATTGAAGGTTAGAAAGAAGAAAAAAAGTCAGTTGCCAGAGTACACATATATAAATGTACATGCATGAGATTATGCTAGAAGAGAAACAAATCTAACTGGACAATTGAAGTTCAATAGCGTAGCCTGGCGGCAAACAAAATGGAGAAACAGTTGAAGTTTAATTTAGCAAATTTTAGGTAATGATGATTGATGGATGTGGGTTTTAATTGATTACATGCTGATGTGGTGATGTAAAGTGTGTGTGCGCGTCAAAGTGAAAATACCTGAAGAAAATTCGAGTGCACTAGTTTTTAATGGGCCGCCTCGACAATTCGAGGTTTTGGACAACAAACCGATCTAAATCTGGATTTTAGTTCCTATTAGCCGTGATTTTAAACATCACATTTGAATGCATTGTTCAAACATTCAAGCATTTGACCAGTTTGAATGTTCTGTTTAATTTTAAATATCAAATTGGTCAAATGTTTGAATAATACACGCAATTGTATAGTAATTTTTTGTGTGTCATTTGAGATTGTTTGAAATTTTGAAAATAAAACGGATGATATAAATATGACTTATTTAAGAGATGGTGGTTAATTTTTGTACGTCTGAGTGAGTTAGTGGACTATAAGTAAATCTTTCATTTGTGTGATTAAAATGGATTAATGAAGTGAGTTATTTTTTTTTTAAGAGGTCACAAATAGACCCACCACTAATACTGTATCTTTGGATTTTGCACCATTTAGTAACTTGACATTTGATATGGTATATTTTCATCTGATCAATTTAATTTTGTTTATAAACTCAAACTGAAAATCCGCCGAACTGAACTGTGAATTCATGTATTAAAAAAAAATCTGTAGAAACAAACATGCCAAGAACACATCTAAACATCCAAGTGTTTTATGACTTACGAACAAAAACTCTATATCATTTTAATCTTTAAAAGCTATATGTTTTTGGTCTAAAAATCAATAATAATCTATCCTCTAATTCCATGATTTTGTGGAGCCTTCATCCTGCTAGAAATCACAAAAAAATGAAAAACCATGTCAGTTTTAGCATATACATAATTAAATTTTATTATCGATAAGACGATAAACCAAAGGTATAGAAGAAAAAAGAATACTATACTTAGAATGATGAACATTGGTAGGAAGAGCAGGAGGACCGCAATTAAAAAAGACGCATTGGCGGACGCAATTCTTATCCAAAGGCTTATCAACGCACAGTTGCTGACACCGTTTCAAACAATCCGCATGTGACTCTTCACCTATTACTATTATGGTTCCAACCAAGACCATCATCATCACCACCATCAACATTACCTTCATCATCGCCATCTCTTCTTCTTTTAAATTTTGGTTTTTATGTGTTAAGAAAATAGAGTGAAAGACTCTTTATTTATAGTCGTAAAACCTATATAACAGTTGCTGAATACTCTCAGTCATCAATGTCATATATAGTAAGTTGACCAAAAAAATATATTTGGGTCAAATTTTTTTTTCCCTTTTTAAATCTTTATTATTTAAGTAGTAATACCATTTTGAGAAATGTATATGTCATGCATTATCTATTAATGCAAAAATTAAATTTAACAAAAATTAAATAAACCCTCCATATTTTATCTATACCACTATTCAAAATTTTGCGTTAAAAAAATAAATAATAAAAAGATATTTTTATTTAGCAATTAATATTCAATTTATTTTATCTATCGATTTAAAACTTTGTAAATTATTTTTAAAATTTGGATTGAAAATTTTTCAGTGAGACTATGCGGGTAAGACTACACCGCTCACCACTAGAAACTGACTTTACAGGCTCCGATAGTGGTAGCACAAAGCAAAATTACAAGCTAGAGAAGACTCAGAGGGGTCCTGGTCAGCGTAACATCTTCAACGAGTGAATAAAGTTACTGTAACTGATCGGTGCTGGTTTATACCAGTCGGTTATGTTTGATTTTTTAAACCGATCAACGGTTTTATATTTTTAATTTAGAACTTATCATTTTCCACATTAACAAAAGAATATTGAAAAGTTTGAAACAAATATTTTATCTCATTGCACATAAATAGTAAATTTGAAGCGATCAAAAGTTTATAAACTAAAATTTTGATATTTTAAGATTAATAGATAAAAGTTACCAAATTTTGAGGTTAAATTCGTGAGATCTTTTAGAAATTCAAAAGAAAATATTTTTTAAATGTCTAAATACAGGATTTCAAGAAATTACTTATTCTACTATCATATAAATAAGAGAATACCTTTTTTGAATTTTTCGTAGGCCCTAACCTACTCAATGCTTAATTCCGAATCTTGTAAAAAAGTTTGACCTTTTTAAAAAAAGAATGAAATCATATGCAATATATAACATGATATTCTGTAATCCACGAGTGTCCAAATAGAGAGACGGTGATGATCATCTAAAAATGTAGAGAGAAAATTAACATTAATTTATGATAATCTCTGACTATTAGATTTGTTTCAATATATACAGATTTTTAGTTACTCACCGAGTCACCGGGAAACGGCAAACGAGCTGAATGATGCGTAGATGGCCCATGCAGACGGTTAAGGTCTCTGTAACAGCAGCTTTGCCACCATAATAAGCATGACGCATCTCTTGGGAACAGTTGATGAGTTGTAAACGATGCATGAATGTCATATCTTGCTTATAGTTACGGTTTTAAGCTACGATAGGCCCCTTCTCGGCTAACCAATGTACAACTCCATTGAACGTCAGTCAAGGCTTGGGAGTTGGGATTGCGTTAGAAGCAATCCAGATTGTGACCAAGGCGGATACTCCAAAAAATTAAAGTTCCAGTTACCGAACTCAGAATCGAACACGCCAAGTCGAAGCATAGAAGGTGTAGATTCCAGCATCATGACAACATAGTACCTGCTCTTCCATGATAACCGGCTAGGAAAGTGTTCGATCTTAATCCTATTGCCACATTTAGGAAGACGGGTCCATTGCATTGTCACGTGATTCACAATGTAGAGTTGTGTTGGCGTGCTAGACCATGAATGTGCTTTCTTCATGCATAGCAAGAGATCTTTGTAGGAGGCTAGAACAGAAACCGGAGAATCAAACTCGGGATCAAGATAGCTCCTTAACTTGAATCCTTTCCCACTCTCTAAGCATATGTCGTTTGTAGCACACTGAGGATTTGTACTAAGGATTAAAGCCAAGCTCGGAGTGTTGTGGAAAGAAGAAGAAGAAGATAACAGAGACTTCCATCGTTTGCTCACGCTTTTGCATAGAATAACATCTCTAAGGTTACGTAGCTTGGAGAAAATCTAAGCCAAGAGCAAGCTCTCAGGTAAATCATCAATGATATTTGTTTCTCTTAATGCATCATTGACTTTTCTTCTCTTCGATTTCTCTCTTTTTCTCAACGATGCCATCTCTATTCTCTAATTAGTTTCTGATAGTCAAGGACTCATGGGCATATAACTTTGCTTTGCTTTTTCTTTGTTTTTTTATACTGGCATATTTATAAAACTGTAAAGTAAACCCTAAATCCTTGTCGGCCGAAGTTTGCCTTTTCTATAACTTGCACATCAAATATTTAGGTTCCTACTATATTGGACCCTATTGGGCCATCATCGTATTAGCAAATATAGTTTAGGTCAAACTCTTGTTTTTAGATTGTAGATACTTTGTATATAAGCCCAGCTTTTTCTATAACTTGCATATCAAATATTTATGTTCCTATCATTTTTTTTTATATTATGTTTGTGGCGAAAATTACTTATTTTGATGAATTTACATTTTTTCAGCTTGAAGTCTTTTGTTTAACTTTTTCTTCCGGGTATTGCATATATCGAAATCAGTTTGAAAAGGTACATGTTGAGAAAGTATAGTAGAAAAATGAAGTAATTCCAATTTTCCAAAAGATAAAGGATTATAATTAAGAACTTTAAGTTTGATAAAAAAAAAACATTATATAGTGTATTGGAAAATAGCAATATGGGAACTAAAATTGTATAAGTATATAAAGACATCTTCAACGGAGTCTCACCTAAAAAGGTTAGAAAACATATATGAAACGAGAGGCTCTCGGAAACTCTCTCAAAACTTATTAATAATTAGTTTAAATATTATAAACAAATAAAAGTTAAATAATAAATTAAACTAAATAAAATATATTATTATTTTAATTTGGAGAGATTCTCATAAGTTCTAAACTGATAAAGTCATAAAGATGTTCTAACATGCATGCCAGAAAAAGAGAGGCATTTTTACCTCTCTTTTGAGAAAATAGTTAATTCATCATATTTCATGAAGAGGGATCGGACCTCTCGAGCGTTTAGCCATCTTTCTTGAGAAGCCAACAAAATTTCACCAACACCTGGAATCATGGTCCAAAATTAGATCAAGAAACATAAGTTAATAAAAAATAAATAAAACATAAGCAAAATAGAAGCAAATATAGGAAACAACTGACAAACAAATAGACAATTGTAGGTTTAAACTTTGATTTTGATAATTTTTTGAATAATGATTATTAATTGCCAACTAATTAAAGAATGTATAACAATAGAAATCATATACTATTAGAAGAAAAATACTTAGGTTCACCCCTAGGGATAGACACACAACTTCAGAATTAAAAACAACGACCTAGATAGTACGGTGTTCTTACCAATTTTTTTGAACATTGTGTCCTCCTGTTACCATTCTTTCGAACATAGTCTTTCTCGTTGTCGGTGAACTTCTTGGACTGATAGAAATGAAATCCCGTAGTGTTGACTGGCGGGTCCGTTGTGGACAAGGTGAATTGATCATACCTCATGAATAAAGATCGCACCTCCTGAGCATTAAGCCACCGGTTTTGAGAAGCCAAGAGTATCTCCCTAACACCTGAATTAATCATGGTCCAAACAGGGGCGGAGACACTATATGGTCATAGGGGTCAATTGACCCTGGTGAAAAAAAAATTATAGCTTAACTTCTATTAAATTGACCCTCATCCAAAAAGAATATTGACCTTTGTAAAAATTTATGTGACAAGACTTATAAAAGCCCAACAACTATATTGTATTTAATTGTACTTGTATGTAGAATTAAGCCCAATAAAAGTTTGGGATAAAATAATACTCCCTCTGTTTTTAAATATTTGTAGTTTAAGGTTTTTGCACACAAATTAAAAAAATATATAAATCTCATTTAATTTATCTCTTTCCTATAAAAACATCATTAATTACAACTAATCTAACCAATAAAAAAATATGATGTAAAATATAATTGGTTAAAAACTATTAAATACATTTAATATTTGCATAGAAAAGTGAAAACAACACTTATATTGAAAAAAATAAAAAACCTTTAAACTACACTTAATTAGAAACAGAGGGAGTAGGTTATTTATAACATAATTAAGGCCATTAATATACATTAACCTATTATTTTATCTTTTTGTAATCTAAAACAGTTTCCGCTTCTTCTAATCGTCTTCTTTGTTTTTTTTTTCTAATCATTAATTGTGAGTTTATGAGTTGTGTGAGATTATAATCAAGTAATCAACAAAGACTTAAGATTGGAATTCCAGGTACTTTTCTATTTTTGTTTTGGTATATTAAATCTAATATTGAAAGAAGTTGTGCTTGATTTGAGTTTTGTTACTAATTCTTGCCGATGTTATCATGTTAATCGTCTATTAAATTGGTAGTTTAGTACTAGTAATAGACTAATAGTAATCTTAGTAGTCTCGTACAAGTAAGGAATTATATATTGATTTACTGATTTTGGTTAGTAAGATGATACGGACATACGGTCTACGTATGTATGATAAAAGTAGTTCTCCACAAATTGTGGGCGGAAATAAAAATTATGTGGTTTTGGAAGAATTTTTTTTTTGACTCCGATGGATTAATACGGTGGTTCCGCCACTGGATAATCAAGTAATTAGTTTAATCTGTATATACATTATCGCAAATGCAAAGACAATTGGAAAAATAATCAAACTCAACGTAAAAGAAAAAAATTTATTTTGATACAATTTTTAAGCTCGTTTTTTTTTTCAATTTTTCTTTTCATTTTCTTTTAGTTTTTTTAATATTCAACTTTTAACCATGTAATTGTATTTTTCTTTGTTGATCAATAAATTTTATATTTCAGCAACAAAATAGTACATAAATTATTACTACGATTATTGAGATGGAAAAACATATGAGATATGACATTTCTTTTTACATTTATCGGTGCAAGTTTTTTGAGAGGACAGACTGAGCCCGCACAAGAACAAGCATTTGTCCCAACATGAAAGTCCTTCAACTTCTTTCATGTTTCTCCTTTCTACAGCATCATCAGTCCTGCAATATTTAAACTATTTCACTTTTCTATACGTATTTCCAAACAAAAGTTGTTTCATACGCAAACATGCAAGTTTTTATTTGTATTGATGAAATATTATTTTTATATGTTTAAACAAAAATTACATTTTATCATATTGTTTTTACATTTTGCATTTATGTTGAGTTTTCAATAACATAATAACAAATAGAAACTCAAAAATAAAAGAACAATCAAATTCAATGTAATAAGAGAAGAAATTACGATGATTTAGATAGAGGACTAGGTGGTTTGTGGCATTGTGCGCGCATACATGGCTCGATGCAGGTGTTTTCAGGCACCAATAGACCACCACACTTAAGCATGCACTTAATCTCGCATGAAACGCTTTCTACTTCTCCTCCCATGGTCGTTATTACTACAGCCACCAACATCAATGCTATGCATTTTTTCATATTCATTTCTCAAGTCTTTTTATTATATATATGTAAAAGATTATGTATATGTTCTACTAAACCAATGTATGTCTATATAAATACACATATGAAATTATGTCCAAACCAAATCTTGATTTGGTATATATGTTCAATTCAGAAACACTATTTGTTGGTCAAACCAGACCACTTGTGCACTATTTTAACTTTGACTTTCCTTGAATTAAGATTTACTTTGATTTGCTCAAAAAACAAAAAAAAAAAAGAAGTTTTCCTTTGATTTTATTTTTATTGTATAATTAATATATTGATAAAACTATTTAAAAAGTACCAAACTTATTATTTTACTTAAACAAAATATAAACTACTTAATTTTAGATACACTCTAGACCATAAAATTAATCATATTTTTAAAAATTATTAATTACTTTTTGATAACAACCTGAATTTTGATATTTTAGGATTAATAATAATTTTTTCCAAAATCATATTTTTAAAAATAAATAATTTTACATTTAGATTGGTGTGTTGTTTCAAAATACAATTTTTTCTGAAATTGATGTCTATATATGAGATTTATTTTCGAAATAGTTCTTAAATTATAAAATAAATAAGAGAAATTACTTTTCATAGTCGTAACCTACTTAGTGTTTAATATTTATTCTTATAAAGAAAGTTGATCTTCTTAAAAAAGAAATAAACCATATGCAATATATAGTAAAGAATTATATTCCGACAAAAAAAAAGTAAAGAATTATATTTTCAATTTTTGTTGATTTTTGCTCATTTTTCCATTTTAATATTTTGATCGTACATAACGAACATAACATGATATATGTCCCGCTAATTTATAATATTAATTAATTTAATGACGTATCTATTTAGACAAAATCAACAAAAATTTGAGATTAAAATGATATGTCAACAAAAATTAGTAAATCAATAAAAACTAACCTATAATTTCATCCGAGTCAAAGTTGATGCTTTTTCAGCATTTTTTGAGTATTTATGCTTTTTTCAACATTTTTTGAAGATTGAAGTTTTATCGTCGTCTCGTTGGCCTTCGTCGTCGCCGTTTTTTGGCGCTTCTTTCACGGTTTATCCATGTCGTGCTTTGTCGTACCGTTGATTTCTCCGTTTTCAGCGGCCATCGTCATTAGATGTGGAGCTGTTGCTCCTACTTTAATTAGCATCTCATAGAACATTCGAGGATGCTTAGATCTGGAAGTGTTGCCTTGGCCCTGTTTATTCTAGTTTAATACCGGTTTCATACCGACTATGCTTTGGTTTCTGTTGCTTGTGAAAATGATCCTTCTCGAAGGTCTCAAAGGCTTCCTCTGGACTCCCCTTCAATTCGTATTTCTGTATTGACGCGATGTCTAGATCTTCCGTCTGTGACATAGTGAATGAATAAAGAAAGAGTCTGTTTCTTTCAGTAGTTTAAGGATGCGTTTTGTAACTTCGGAATTAGTTTGGACTCGGCCACTTGTGTATTTCTAAGTTCTTAGTATTCGATCTTTGGCTTGTTTGGGGTTACCTTTCCTTCAAGCTTTAGGATTTTAGTAGTTGAGACTCTTGCAGATTTTAGGATTGACTGGATTGCACTCATGGCTCCGCTGTGTCGCGAAGTGTAAAGGTTCCTAGGATGGAGGTTAAGTGAGAGATTCTATTTGTCCTCTCTTAGTATTTTATTTTCTGCTTGAACTTTCTGATAAATCTCCTCTATCTCTTAGATCCTTCTTAGTTTGATCCATTTCTTTTGACCTTGCTAAGATTGTTTCAAGGCTTAGTTTCATATTTTGGCAAAAAACAGATGGAATGCAGTGTTATAGTGGGTTGAAACCGGAGATATTGAGTTAATCTCTCTTGAACACCACCGGTTGTTGAAATGTTTTCAAGCCTATGGTAGATTTTCATGTGCCCCTTTCTCGTAAGAACAACAAGCTGAAACACTATTGGTATCTCATGTAGTGTTTGAACTACTCTCTTATGTGGTTTGAGATTATTAAGAATTTCACAATGCAAATCACAGATATGTAATCGAGTAGCTATGTGTTTGGCTAAACAAGAGTTTGGCATTCCAATGTATGGTTCCTTTCAATGATATATAAAGCTTACACTTCGTGAAAAAAAAAAAATTGTAACACGTGATCAGAGCAGAAAGTGTGTGAGAGATTTAGATAAGATTCACGTGCTGCTCACGTGATCTATTTAAAGCTATAAATTACGTCGTCTTCGTTTTACCTCTTATCTGAAAACAGAGAACTAGGAAATTTTGATAATGTTTAACGAGTGATGCAAAATTCAATCAAGCTCTGTCGATTTTACAGCTTCAATTGCATAAAATTGGGGCTTTGGTGAAGGATTAAGGCTGATTTATGGAGTGTATAAATTGGTAAAATCTTCATTACCATGTATCATTGTTTTCGAACGATGTCCTTGGAGAAATATGCGTCAATGGAGTCCGTCTTCTTGAGAAGCATTTTTGAGTGAGAATGATTCTCATGATGGATATGTCTTCAAGGACTTCTTTCAAACAATGGTACTATTCTTAATACTTGGGATGTGAGAGGTAAACATGATATTACAGATTGGGTCTCTTTGTTTTGTAATAACTATTATGATCTTTCTCATCTTTCACTGAAAGTCTCATCATTGATACGATGGTCCCATGTGTATTGAATGTTAACTAAAAGGAAGAAACTTTAATGCTTCTTGTTGGTTTCTTTTAGTACCATTTAGCAGCACAAAACAAAACTCTGGTATTGATGTCCCTAAAGAACTTCTAAATCATCGAAAGACTTGTCTCTTGTTTAGTCGTGTGTGTTGTGTTGACTTGTTGTTCCACTTTTAGCTTAGCTTAAGAAGCTTTTTTCCTGTGTTCATTGCAAAAGGGTTACGAGAAGATTAAACTAGATATTCCCAATGTTGTTTTTTGAAATTTTGGTAAACAAATATATAATAGACAGTCCTGGAATAATAATAAATTCTTCCAGAGTTTGTCTGTTTCTGGGATTAGTCTCTGTCTTTTTATCTTTCAATGACTGTATCTCCCATCGCTCTCATGCATATACTATCCGTTATCTCTCTTCCACAGCCATCACAGACCACAGAAGCTAGTACCCATCTTGTTTTAATCCTCTGCCTCTCCCTCTTTTTCCTCTTCACCAACACATTATCTCTACAATGTCTTCTTCTACTTTGTCCAGAATAATCCCAGTGTAGCCCATCGCTGTGATTTGCTTATAACTTTATTCTCTGTATGAATGATTGCATCATAAAGAGTTTCATCTGCATTTTGTTTGAGAAATGGGTCTGCTTAAAACTTCATGGCTTCTTCTGCTTTTCTGGGTTGTCTCTTCCCCTTTGTGTTTCAGGTTTCATTACTGTTATGGTTCAGAGCTCTCTGTGAAGTTCTTGAAAGCACCTCCTACTACTTCTAGATTTACTTCAGCCAAATTTTCCTTTCTTGCTTTTGAGGATGGAAACAGAACTTGTTCAAGCTGCAAATTCCGTTGCAAGGTTTTTTTTTTTTTTTTTTAT
>Ga0041059_1000031_pt1 | contig 60339 bp, 53 predicted proteins | sample AraColnosormetaG_FD_56232 | JGI IMG/M metagenome (GOLD analysis project Ga0041059, IMG submission 56232) | Arabidopsis roots microbial communities from North Carolina, USA - Col MF nosort | ecosystem: Host-associated > Plants > Roots > Unclassified | place: USA: North Carolina | collected...
TATATATATATATATATCAATCCTCATTGCTTAGATATTATATATTAAGCAACAATTTCACTTACTAACGTTAGATTAACTTTATATAGTTACCAAGTCATGGGTGATGGTGCATATATGCATAACGTTTTCTTGAGTTGATCCTAATAAAAGCTCGTAATATTGACAAGCATGATACATGGTATATAAACTATGATTCATATTTTATTACAAGTTTTGAAGATTTTTTTTTTCTTTGTTTTTTATTTGAAATTTAAATTTTGAAGCTTTGTTACATATGATTTTACTAAAACAATTAAAAAAAGTTTACTTCGAAGGATTTGTTTGAATGTGTTTATATAACTTTTTAACTCTTTTTTTTTAATTACTGGTAGTTCAATTCTGAAAACCTTATATTTCCATTATAGGAGATTCACACCAAATTAAATTTCTTTCTTTAGGAGAAGAAATCTCTTCTAACGAGCGTCGAATCTAATAATTCTACTATCACCTGACATATTTACCACACGACCAACACATACACCATAATGTTTTATATAATTGTGTAGTATAACGGAATGAATATTGGTGTCAAGAGTTTATAAAAGATTCAATTATATTATAAGCAGCTAATTCTTAGATCAGAAGTTAAACCATACAAGATTACAAGTTTTTTTTGTGTCTGACTTCAACCTAGCTAGCTAGTCAATGAATTCTAAATTCTCTTTAGTTCTACAATAATGATTATGTGATATATAATGGTATTCAGAACATAAAATTTGATATAAACTAGTGATTAAAAAATGATTGGAGTCCCATGGATAAAGGGAGCAGTCGCATCTCCAAGTCAAAGGATCCTCCAAATCAGAGGAAAGGTTCGGTTCCGTAGAGCAATCACCAAATCGAAAGTACGAAGGAAACGCAGGCTGGGTCCCACACGCAACTTATATTAGTGGCACAAACCTTATTTTATAATCTTAATTTTAATTATTCGTGATTATTATAAATCTTATCATTTCAAACTTGCTGTGAGATAACAACTGGAAGTAATAATGCTATTAGATTATGTTGCGTCCTTCCATACTTTCAGCATCCGTTAATTTCACTCATAGTACGTGGTATGTTGTTGTTAAATCTTAACTACTTAATCTAGTTTAATCGGTGTTTATGCAACTTTCATTTCAGTTCACACTTGATATTTTAATCGAAGTTAACTATCGTCAATTATAAATACTTAGATTTTCATTTGTATTCAATGTAAGTTTTCGTATACTGAAAACAAACCATCTTAACTGAAAATAAATATAAATTTAGCTTTCACAAGTTCAAATAATAAGCTTTTAGTTATATATGTTTATATGACCACCAAATACCAAAATTCATTATAAAAAATTTACAAACTTTTGAAAAAACCCAACATTCAGAAACTTTATTAAAATATACAAACTATTCAAAACAATTCTTTAAGTTTCCGTTAAAGTTAAACCTTACATTTTTTTCACTTGTCATAACTCATAACTAACTTATATTGACAAAAATCAAATAGTTTTGGCCATTTACAACTGATAACTTCTATGTAGAGTAAAGTGATAAACAAATGATAAGAGAAATTTACCTAATGAGACCATAGACTTCTGAAAAACACGGCTAACATATTTGAATATAATATAATGCAAATACGCGGATTCAACCATATAATGTCAACCTCTATATGCACAACTGTCTATCTCCACCAAATAATATTTTTAAAATTTTATATAACTCTGTTTTCCTCCAAACATTCTCTTGTATATATACTCTCATCTCTTCTTGGATCCTCTCCTAAAAACCAAACAAACAAAACTTCTTCATACCTTTTGCTTGCTCCTACAATCTCTCCTTGAATCCGAATCTTTCTTCATATAATGGGAAACTATGTTTCTTCTGCACTAAGCAAAACGTCTTCATCATCATCATCGGCGGCGAAAGTGATTCTCCCCGACGGTGGAGTACGTAACATTCACGCGCCGATGAAAGCTGCCGAGCTTATGATGGAGATTCCAAGCTTCTTCCTCGTCGACGCAAAGTCTTTAAAGATCGGTCGGAAGTTTTGTCCGTTAGCCGCCGATGACGACCTTCAAATCAAAGGCTGCCACGTGTACGTAGCTTTCCCTATGACGCGTGCCACGTCAGCTGCTAATGCTTCGGATTTGGCTCGGTTATTCGTAGCTGCTAAGAAACAGCGCCGCCACCGCGTGGGAAGTGATCATTCTTCCGCCGCCGTGAAACACTGTCATAATAACGGAAGGGTTTCGCCGGACGGGGAAGGAGATGACGTCAAGGTGATTTCAGCGGGATCAAAGCTGAACCTAGAAGATATCGAAGAGTTTTCGGCGGCGGAGTTTATGCATAGGATCTCAGTTTCGAAATCTAAGAAACCAAAATTAGAAACTATAGTTGAAGAATCTTTGTCTTAAAACTAAAAATGAAATTTCATTTTTCGAACATTTTTTCATGTTTTGCTATTGTTGTTTTCTAATCCTCTCCGCGCAAGTGGCTTGGCTTCTCTTTTGTGGTATTAATGAACAGAAAGAGACATTATTCGACTATTCGAGAATGAACATGTTATCTTTACAATATTTTTTTTTGTCTGTCTACATGAAAAGCAAATTCCTTGGTTCACTCGTTTAGCCTTTTTTTTCGGATTTGATTTCAACCAAGAAAAATGAAAATTATAAAATGACAGTAGAAAAAAAATGTTATTCAAGCAAACAACAAGTGTAGTTTTCAAAAAAAGTATAATACACGATAATTCTTTTTCTTTAACACCCAACTTAGTGATTTCAAATAAGAGTTTAGATCAGCATTACACAGTAACACAGAAGACAGAACCATTGAAAACTTGTAACATAATAAAACTGAAGGATGGTACGGGGTGGAATTGAAGGAAATGAGTATTTGAAATCAAGAAGTTTGGTGTTAAAATGTTGCTTTGGGAGAGAAAATTTTTGAATCTTAAAAATAAACTGTAATTATTTACTTAACTAACTGTCACTAATTGACTTTTTCTGAAATGAAAAATACAAACCATTTATATTGATAAATTTATAAACAAACAAACAAGATTTGATTCGTAACATAATATTCGAATCTGTGACTAAATATATCTAATTATAGTAGTCATTTTCACGTAGAGATGTGTGTACTTGGGACTTCATCAATCGTGTTCGACTGTTTGGTCATGTCGGTTAAGTTTTTCCGCGGATGCAAAATCATTTATTTATTTATTATCAATTAACTAATTCAATAATCACGTATTTTTTCTTCTTTCTTAAAGCCCGACTAATACGTGTCCATTGGGCCTTCTCGACACGACGACGCCGTCGCTCGCCGTTGGTCTCTGTATTGGGATTTAAATAATCGGCGAGGCCAATGCCTTCTGATCCTCACCAAAATTGAACACCGTGGGTGCCCAGAAGGAAGATTCTCGCCGGAGATTTCAATTGTATTACGATTCCAACTTTTCTATTGCAAAGGTTCAATTTTTATCTTTTTCGCAGGCGCCGGTGATTTCCGGAATAACGATTTAGGGTTTTAGGATGATCGTGTTCAATCCTTGATGAATCAATCTACGTCAAAGAGAAATCTGGGTTATTAGAAAAGTGGAAAATTGTGTTCTTAGTGAAGGTAATATGGGTGATCAAAGTATATCTAATAAGCCTCTGGATGAGAAGGTTTCAATGGATTTGACTTGTGGTCAGGAGGCGATTTTGGAAGAGCTTAGGATTTGTTTACCCAAATGGGTTACACAAGAACAAGTCACAGATATGATTAGAGGGACATGTAGGAATATAGTCGAAATTGTTGATAATTTTTACGAGCACGAGACTAAATTCTATGAGCAAGTTTCTGCTGTTATATCTTTCACTTCTAGAGATGGAATTAGTTCGAGTAACCACGATGCATTTGTTTCGAAACTGGAGTTTATTCACTGTGAAACAGAGCGGAGTGAAAGTTGTCAGCCATCGCAGTTTCACAAGCTTAAGAGCATGAGTAGTTCACAGAAGAGCAGTATTTCTCCTGTGAAGAGGAACAGAAAGATTAAAGGTAAACCAAAGAAGAAAGGAAAAGCTTCTTCTAAGGTAGAATCTGGAGGCCCAAAGCAAGCTTCAATAACTAAATTCTTCAACAAAGTTTCTTCAGAAGGAACCAAGTCTTAGGAGGCTAAATAAGCGTATTTTGGAAGTAATATGGTGACCTGTTTCTGCCAAATGCTAATAGAGGGATGAACTGTTGCCTGATGTCAACAGATACTACCTCATTGATACTGCAGAAGCGAGAATGTTGGAAGATTGGATTTCTCTTACTCATATTCAGAATGGTAAGCAAACTATGAATCCTGGAGTTACAATTGACTCATCTTCACAGCAACTATGACCGAAAGATCTCGCGCTGGCACGTTTTTGCAATGTAAGTTCAATGTTTTGTCTACGATGGCCTCATTGAGAAAGCTGTAATCATTTAGTTGCAGAATTATATCAGTTTTTGAGTCAGTGTTGATTTCAAAGAGCATTGCATTTATGTTTGAATGTTATCTGGTTCAACTTTCATTTCCTGATATGATTCTGGTATTGAGTCTGCTGCTTAACTAAATCCAGTGTTGTATTTACGAGCTTGTATTCCAAAACTCATTAGCATTGAAAACGGAAGAAAGAACAGACGTATTTGTCTTCTTTACAATTTCAAAACAACTGATTCTATGATTGCTGTTACAAGGCTAAAAGAAAGTAAATTAATATCCTCAAGATCATGGTTCTGCTGCATTCTATTGAATATGATCTCTAGCAACAGCTTCCATTGTCCTAAAACCTTCTTACAACAAGTTGAATATCGCTTCGCGTGATCCAAGCCATGCCCCGTGACCAATGCTATCTTTCCGGTCTCTTTGTCCTGAAATACCAACATAAGAGGTTTCTGTTTCCACTAAAGATAAGAAAAAACAATATAAGAAGTTATGAAGCAGGAGAAAGGTCAGTGTGCAAGTACTTTCATCAGCAGACCAACACACAACTGAAGGGACAGAGTTGGAGAATTTATTTTCAGACATAAGTTGACCAGATTTGATACTCCAAATGCGAGTATAGCAGTCATCTCCTCCTGAATCAAACACCCAAGCAAAATGAAATTAGATCATCTTAATCTAATCAAACTATTGATGCTTTTCCAAGATCCAATTATGATTTCAGAACAAAGGGTTCCTTTTATTACCTGACAAAATAAATCTTTCTGACGGGTCGATGCCAAATTCGATGGGAGTATGAGAATTTACATGTCCTTCATATGTCTGTACACCGACCCCTCTCTTAACCATGCGTTGATCGTATAGCTTGATCTAAAAAAGAAAAAAATTGCTTTTGTCAATCTCGTAGTAAGTGTATGCAGAAGCTAGAGCTAGTAGGTACTCACTGTTCCATCCATGGAGCTTGCCATTAAGTATTGATCAGAAGTTTTTAGTGTCTTCAGGCTAGAGAAGGAAGGAGCAAATTAATAGAGTCACAAAAACAAAGAAGTAAAGAGGATTTTCATATATGGTTTCAGTCGTGGACCGACCATGTAAGAGATGACGGCATATAGATTACATGAGACGGGTTTATGTTTCCTTGGAGCTGCAAAAATAGAATGTTGTGACTTGTGAGGAAAGCTCAAGAGAAAAAAATGAAAAGTTGTGACCAGAACAAAAAGTTGTGACCAGAACAAAGTCGTTACATGATCTTAGCAGTACCTCGAACCATTGTTTCTTTGTAGAAGTTAGACCGGTTTTACTCGATGATTGATATCGTATCTGGTGTCTAGTGAGCCTTGGAAAAGGTCTACCTGGTCTCTCACGTAGATCAACTGACACAATGGCTCCATTTCTGAGTCCGCAATGAACAATGTTTCCCTGAGAAAAAGAAGTAGAAGCAAAACATAAATACATGTGTCCTTCAGTTAAAAATGAAGACATGACTTTGACTTGTCAGAAGGGAGGTTCAGACAGCAAGTTAGCTGGAGTTATATACTCAACTAAGAAACAGTATCGAGCCGCTAGAAAACGATGCATCTCGGAGCTTGGAATTAAGAGAACTTTACCGATTGATGAAATTGTAGAGCAAAAACATCGCTTTTGCTTCGAAGAAAGTATGAACCTACTCCTGTTTCCAAATCAACCAAACCAGCTCCTAAGTCGGTACCTGTAATTTATCAAAAAATCTTTTAATAATTTCCATATGATTCTTGAACCGAGTCCATTTACAGAAAAATGCATTTGCTCTCTAGGTATAACTGTAACTGTAATAAAGTAAAATCTTGGGTGACAAAAATATAACATCGTAAGAAAGAGAAGGTACCAATAGCTGCATGACTCCCACTTATATTGCAATCAGATGTCCAAATGGTACACTCAGAGGAAACATTCCCTTGGAGGCTTCGCGGAGTAAGTATGTTCACTTCCTCAGCAACATTTAAGATAAAAATCGACCCACGGCCAGTTGATCCCAATGTAGTTATTCTGTTTTCTCATGTCAAGGTTTTACAAATGGGAAATCAAGACCGAGAGTAAAAGATAAGACACATTTAAAGGATACAATGCCCGGTTTACGGGGTGGGAGTTTTCAGATGCATCAGATCTTCCGATTAACTCAATAGAAGATATAGAAGATAAGGCGACCAGACAAGGTTGCGTAGGTCTCAATATATGCTCAGGTGCTTCCCTCTCTTCTGTATCGTTTTCTTTGCAAGGAAGAACAGAAACTGGATCACACTCGATTACACCATCGTATACTTGTCTATCTTTGGAAACTCTTAGAATGCTGCAAAAAAAAACTTCCAAAGCATATAAGTTGGCCTGCAAATAATTTAAACAGCTCTACTAACTCTTCAATAAATGGAAATACATAAAGTTTCATAGTCCAGTTTTGAACATCCATAAAAACCAATAATTCCAAGAAGCTGACTAATACATACCTCAAGCAACCACCAGCACTGCCTGCTACTAGGATGTTCTTTCTGGTCAAGCCTACAGGTGTTTGTACATCAACCTGAAACTGTTTCAAAGCGGTATCGCCAATGTCTTCTGTGGATCCGTATCTCCATACCTAAACATAAGAAATGTTTCATATCTGTCTTCTGTACTCTTAAATAAGAAACAAAAAGGTTAAGTTATTCTAGGTGGTAATTACCACAGGATAAGAAGCTTGTGTCTTTTGAATCTCGTCCCTGAAGTTAGACATCTTCTTGTTGACAGAAATAACATTGCCATTTAACTCTCGGGAATAAACTAGCTTCAATGCTTTTAGTTTAGTCCTCTTCTGATAATTAGTTTCCTGATGCAATTTCCATATAACTAATCACTGATTTACATAAACAAGTTCAAGCTAGAGAAGATTGGAGAATTCTCATTGATTCTGCAAGACTCGACCTTTACTACATAAACTTGAAAAAGTTGAATTTGTAGTAAACTGACCTGTTCAGGCTTTGGCTCGGGTTTTTGTTTCGTTCTTGAAGAAGAAGAAGACTTTGCACCAGGGATAGGACCTTTAATGGGAAAATATCTGTTCTTCTCCTCGTCGTAATAAAACCCAGGAAGTTCTGAAAAAAAAAAAAATCAAAGATAAACCAAATTCCCACATCAAAATCTCGGATACGCAATCGAAAATAGAAGAATCCGTCGAGGAAGAAGATTCAGACCTGGTTTCATGTTGTGTCGGACTTGGAGTCGACTCTGTTCTCTGTGTTCTTTCTCATCAGACACCATTAAAGGCTAACATGCGCCATATAAATAGCTTTAGGTTTTAAGAATTGAACCGGAAACGTGTTTTTATTCAATTATGGTTTAAAATGGACCGGTTTATGATCCGGTTTACAATAGTGAAAAACAGAAAACTAAAACGTATATCCTTTTTGTTCACAACAAACAACTTCAACATTATTTAAAGGGACTCTCCACAAAGCTTTTTAGTTCTTGTGCTGTAATCTCCCACTCTCAGCACCAGCAAAAGGATCAATAATAACATTTACCACCGCGGGTTTTCTTGCGGCGAACGACTCAGCGAGAGCGGATTTAAGCTCATCGGGTGTTTCCACAATATAACCTTTGCCTCCAAAGGCTTCAATGAGCTTGTGGTAGCCTGCATTAGGAACAAATGATGTTGGTGCTGGATCTTCTTTATGAGGACCGGAGATTTCTTCAGGTCCCCTTCGATCACCGCCGTAGACACCACCATTGTTGAAGACTATAATCACCACAGCAAGATTGTATCGAACCAATGTCTGCAATCATCATTAAAGACAAAAGTTCAGACAAAAGACAATTTCCACATTATGCTAATAAGTATGTAAATCTTTTTACTACCTCGACTTCCATGGCGCTGAAGCCAAAACCAGAGTCTCCTTCAACAGCGACAACAAGCCGATCAGGAGAAGCAACAGCAGCAGCAATACAATAACCTAAACCAACACCCATAGTTCCCCAAGTTCCTGCATCAAGCCTTGTCCTTGGCTCTTTCTGAACCAAAACAGATCTTCCTACATCCATTGTATTAGCTCCTTCCGATACCACAACAGGACTCGGTCCTTCCACAGCCAAAATAGCGTCTCTGATTATCCTCATAGGAGTCAAGAAATTGAAAGGAACCACATCTTTAGCAAGCTGTATCTCCATCTTCTCACCATTCTCTTTCGCCTTCTTCGAAATCGATTCCACCCATGAATTAGACTTCCCTAAACAAAAAGGATCGTCTTTGATCTCTCTATTCAACAATCCAATCACAGTTTTAGCATCTCCAACAATCCCCAAATGAGGTTTCCTTAGCTCAATCTCTTCCTCAGAGACATCCACCAATATAAATTTTACATCTTTATCCCATTTAGGCGACTCTCCGAAATGAAGAAGCCAGTTAAGCCTAGCTCCAACCACCAACGCGACATCACATTTCCCAATAGCAAGAGACCTCGCCGCAGTCGCCGAGAACTCGTGTGTGTCCGGTAACAAACCTTTACCCATCGGAGTTGGTAAAAAGGGTATTCCAGTAATTTCAACAAGCTTCTTCAGCTCATCTTCTGCTCTCGAATACGCAGCTCCTTTACCAAACACAATCAACGGCCTCTCAGCTTTCCTCAGCAACGAAACCGCCGATTCAATCTCCGATCTCAGAGATCCACGAATCGGTTCTTCCTTCCGTGATCTCTCAACCTCATCCACCAATTTATCAGCTTCCGATTCCGATATCTTCTGACGCAACACATCAGTCGGAATATCCAGATAACACCCACCGGGTCGACCCGAAACAGCTCGATCCAAAACCCTAGAAACACAATCAGGGATTTCACGAACATCTTTCGCTTTCTCTGATAATTTCGAGAAAGCTTTAACCGCTTCGATCTGATCAAGCTCCTGGAAATCTCCACGACCAACATCTCTCTGATCACAAGAACCAGAGATCATCACCATCGGCCATGTATTAACCCAAGCGTTGGAAAGACCCGCGAGCCCATGAACACAACCCGGACCCGAAACCGTTAAAAGGATACCCGGTTTACCCGTGAGGTAACCGTAAGCTGAAGCGGCGTAACCAGCGGATTGTTCGTTGTGGAAGGCGATGAAACGTATACCTAAAGCCATAGCTCGGCTAGCTAGAGACGTGACGGGGATTCCAACGACGCCGAACATGTGGGTTACGCCGAGATGAGAGAGTGACTTGGCCACGAGAACGTTGCCATCAATTGACGGTGGAGTGGTTTCTGATTTATCCGCCATGTTCTCTTGGATTTGCTCAAAGTTTCAGTTTCTTCTACTTGCTTTAGTTTCTTTATATAGCCTTTTGTATTTGTGTTTTACTCTTACTGTGATTACGTGTTTTGCATTAATGCTACTATTAGCCTATTATTGACTTCTTTATTTGCATTTTGTGTGTTCTCTGAAAATTTTATCTACAAACTTGTACACGTAATTATGTGTGTTTTGCTAATTTAAAAGTTATCTACGTAGCAAATAGTAAAATTCTCAACAAATTGATTATACGACCAAACTATACATGAATTTCTTTATTTTTGGCAACTTACATTATTCAATAACAAAGTAGTATGACAGATAACTTAATTTACAAAGGTATTGTGATTTAGTGATTCAATAAAATATATCTTTGGTTTTGGTCACTAGCGACTCCTACTTACCTAATCTTCTCAATAATTTGGATTTGGATGTGATAAAATGATAAATTTATGAGTTCATGGTTTGGAACAAGTGACCTTGTATAACCCTTGAGGGCTGCCACTAGAATTGTTTTGTAGTTAGCAAAGAAAACAAATCAAATTTGGATTTGTTCTTTTACACAAAGTGGATGATTTTGACCACGACAAAACTAGAGCACCACTCAAAGATTTCTCATGATTTTGCGAGTCTACAAAATAAATTTTTTTTTCTCCAACGGTAGTGAATTCCACAATCGATTGAGCTAACAATTTATCAAATAAACTTGGACTCGTTTAATTTAATGAAGAAAACAGAAGAGCTTGACAAAAAGAAAAAAACAACAACGTGTGGAACCATTAACAATCAAACATCTTTAATGGCACGCACGTCCTCTCTCAAAAAATTTCCTCACGTATACATACGCTCAAAACATTCAAGAACCAATGCTAAGGTTCCCATTTGAGTTCTTTTTGTAAACAAAAACATGGCGAGATCGCTCAAGAAATCAGCCAAGTTGAGTCTAAGAAGAGTCCGGATCAATTCACCTTCGATTAGGTTCAAACCGGACTCGAGTTCCATAGAGAGAGACCAAAGAATCGAGTTTCTAGGCGAAAATGGTGATGATGCCGGATCCGGAGAAGAAGACACCAAAGAAGCAAACAATGAAAGTGAAGAGGTTGAAGATAAGGAAGAAGAAAGAGTCAAAGTAATTGTAGAGGAGGAAGAAGAAAAAGAACAAGATGATGCCAAGAGCTTTAACATTGGAGGCGGAGAAGGAAAAAAAGAGGCGGTGGCAGCGGTTGAGGCGGTTGAGGAGGAGGCGGAAGGCGGGAATAGAGTAATGGTGGTGGTTGATAAAGCGCTTGCTTCTACCGGAGCTTTAGAATGGGCTATTACGCATACTTTACAACCACAAGACACTCTTTTTCTGTTATACTTTGCAAAACCGTTTAGAAAAAGTTCTTCTCTTTCTCTCCTCTTTGTCAATTTTCTTGTTTAAGGTTTGTTTGGTTTGGCTAATGAGGTTTTTCGGATTGAGTTTTAGGTAAAAGGAAGAACCGAAAACGCGAGGTGAAAACCGATGAATTGGTCCATACTTTAAAGAAACTGTGCCAAACGAAACGACCCGGGGTGAGTCACACTTGGTATTCGATTGTTTATACATATAATGAAAGCTACACTATTACTGTTCTGATCAAATTCTGGCGACGTGTGGATTTCTTTTATGAATGTCAGATAGAAGTGGAGATAAGGAGGTTAGAGGGGAAAGACAAAGACAAAGGGCAGAAGATAGTTGAAGAATCAAAGAAACAACAAGTGAGCCTTTTAGTGGTTGGACAAGAGAAGAAACCTCCGGTCTGGAGGCTATTGAAGAGATGGGCGTGGAAGAGACGCCGTGGACACGAAGGTGTTCTCAAATACTGCCTCGAAAACGCCTCTTGCATGACAATCGCGGTTAAACCCAAGAACCGCAAGCTCGGCGGTTACTTAATCACCACCAAACGCCACAAAAACTTCTGGCTTCTCGCTTGACAACAACGCAAGTTTTCCTCTTTTGTGTTTGTATCATTCATAAGGCTTTAAAATTTTTTCACCTATTTCATCTTTTATACATGAAACAAACTTGCTCCAGTACACAAAAATCAAATAGGCCTTTCTTGGATTATTGATATAACAATGTTACTGCACAAGAACTATGAACAATTTTCCCTATCTTCTGCTGGTTCAATCGGTTAATGATTCCGAGATTCTGTTAATTAACACAATACATTGGAAAGCAAGTGAGACTTCTTGGTGTTTACTAACCTTCTCTTTTTGAGCTCAGCTTTCATTGTCATCGTTTCGGGTTTGGTCCAAAACTACTGAACCCAATGCTTATAAGCAATCTGGTGAAGCTGATCATATCCCGCAAGCACTCCTGCTCCTGCTACTCCAAGAAGCATGTTCGCAGTAACTCCTCTATATAGCGCATAGAACCCTTCCGACTTCAATATCTCTCTTAAGGCATGAATGGTGTTCCGGTATTTAACAGGTTGTCCTGATGTAAGCATCATTCTCCTCCTAAGTGTGTCAAAAGGGTAAGCAATGACGCCTGCAGAGGTAGTAATACTCCAACCCAATAGAAAACTAGCCAAGAAGTTTCCCTGTCACGGAATCAAAGAACCATTTTTAGCTATTTTCTGCTATAGATTAAGAAATAATAACGGCATACATAGATGACATTACCTCTAAGGAACCGACTAACACAATGGGTTTGATGGTGTCGTACATCCCAAAATACATTCCTCGGTAAAGAGTGATTCCCACTATTGACACACCAAATCCACGGTAAAGACCTTTAATACCGTCACTTGACAAAGTTTTACGATACACATCGATCATCCCTTTAAACTGTCTCTTGCCATTAACAGAACATTCCTTTGCATCAGTGCCTAAACGGGTCCGCGCATAATCCAAATGGTACAGAAACAAGGAAGTTGTTGCTCCAGCAGCACTTCCCGAAGCTACATTTCCAGCAAACCACTTCAAGTAACCATCTTTCTCTTTCGAACATCCAAGAAGGTTCTTGAAGTAACCTTTAAATGCAAAGTTGGAAGCCTAAAAGCAATTAAATTTAGTGACAATAAGAATCTAACACAAACCTCAGCACGCTGATCTAAAGTAAGGGTTCTTGGAATGTAGTACCTGTGTAGGGAAATATCGTATGACATTGGCTTGGTTTCCTCTCCAAAAGGACAAAACACCTTCTTCTCTATAGATTCTGGTAAAGCAATTACCCAAACCAGTGTAAGGTCTTATGAGATGTCCAGTCTTTATCATCTCCCCTTGATTCTGCAGTAAAAGCTTCACCCTTTCGATTGGAGCAGCTGCAGATTTGGCAACAATGGCTGCAGCACCACCCATCACAAAATCAGCAGAGAATCTCTCGGATTTTCCGATCAAAGCCATCCTCTTTTCCCTCACCTAATTCTATACCAATAAATATAGAGATGTTATGGGCAAGAGTTTCTTCTGGGTTCTAGAAATATCAAATCCTAAAGCTAAAAAGGAACAAAATTTGATAATAAAAGGAAAGGTTTTGAAGTGAAAAACCTGGAGATTGCTAATTGATTCTCCGCCGCAGAGAGAAGAACTCGGCGGCGAAAGATTGATTTCCAGGTCGAGGAGGAGAAGAAGAGGAGGCGATTTCGTTATTTCGTTTTGAGAAGCCAATAAAATAGAAAAGAGATAATCATTTTCTGTGAATTTCAAAGCTGGAGGTGGAGGACAGGGCAGGAGCAATGGCTGGTTTTTTCTTTCTTTACTTAAAAAAATGGTTTTGTCCTTTTTTAATTTCGAATTTGAAACCAGGATCTGGAAATTTCTGGTTCAATTAAAACCGGACATTTTAAGGAAAACCGGAGATGGTTCGGTATATGGTGACTGTCTGACTGATCTGTGTCTTCTTTTTCATAAAGGTTTAAACTTTTAGTTCCAGAGACTGGGAGCGAAGCAATGGAATCAATGACGCCAATCTCGTGCCCTACGACTCCTCGTTGGAACCAAGACAGACCATTTCTCACTGGTCGCTTCCATCAGGTGCTCGATCTTCAGATGTGCTTGATTTTAGTTCTCTAATTCGTTCAAATTCTATTTAATTGTGAACATTGGTAACTTCTGAGAAAAAGTAGTTTTGACAATGGGTTTATCTCAGGAAACGAGGGCAAGCTCCAAGTTTGCTGATTCTAAGAGGTTTACTTTAGACTCGTCTAGGTATTTTGAAATTTTATACTAAAAATTAGTAATACATCTCTGTTTTAACCTCCCAAAGTCTGTTCCTTTTTCATCTTATTCTAAAGAGTCATTGACCTTTATATTTTGCTTTCAGCAGTTCTGGAGTAGAGCAGGCAATTGGCTGCTATGACACACCGGTTCAGGTTTGTGTTATTTTACAAAGCAAGTCTGTCCCTTTTTTTCTTGGCTTCCACTTATTCTGTGAGATTGTTATTATGTAACCTTGAAACTAGTGTTGGGGTCCTTAAAGCTTGGGTTTGAGTTGTGTAGTTTTTACAAGTTGGCATCATTGTAGGTGAAGTTGGTTTCTCGTTTTCGTGGCATAGACTAGGATAATTGACCTGAGCTAAACAATTGTGGAACTTCCTAGCCTAGGTTTAGAATTGGTGTCACCTCTTTTGTTATGTCCATTTCAGTAACTGTTTTTTATTCCTTTTGGCATGCAGGAGCTTATCGTCATTGATGATCTCTTATCTGCGTTGGTTGGAATTGAAGGGAGATATATTTCAATTAAAAGATTCCATGGGAAGGAGGATAGTATAGCTTTCCAAGTTGATCCATCAATGGATTTGGCACTACAGGTAAGTAGTACTCAACACAATAACTTTTGGTTCCTATCCCAAACATTTTTATCATGATGGTCTACAGTAGTCAACTGCAAAAAATCTGTGATTTCTAACCATGCTTGATCTGTTCTTTCTTAGAGCTACCGGAATTAGTGCATATGTATCATGTATGTACAAAGTCTTTCACATATTGAGACTGTTACAGTGATGTTTGCAAAGTGTATATTTATGTTTATGAAACTTGATGCATTTCATTGGTGTTCTGACTTCTTGAAAGTTCAATTATCTCCGAAGTCCAATAAAATGGACACATGCATTACTATGTTATGTCTAGGATGGTTCTCTCTTTTGAATAGGATTTTTAGAGATGTTATAACGGATTAACATTGTAATTCTTTATTTAATTGGCTCTTCTCATATATATTGACCGTTGCAAATAATTTTGCAGGAATTGGCGAAAAGAATATTTCCTTTATGTGAATATTATCTGCTGATTGACCAATTTGTGGAGTCAAGCTCGCAGTTCAAGAACGGGCTAGTTAACCATGCATTCGCGGCTGCACTCAGGGCACTCCTCCTTGTATGTGATATAGGTTGCTAGCTTTGTGGAAATTGTGATCCATTGTTTGTTGAGTTATTTTTCGTTCCCTTTCTGTTACAGATGGGGGATTTTGCGAACTGGATATGGATTTTTTTAACTAATAGTCAAGTTTGGGGATTTACTCAGTAAACTAAAAATATGAACTTGGAAAGCTCATTTTAGAATGCTCTTAGTTTGTTTATTGGGTTTCTTTCTTGTCCACTGAATTGGTGTTTTTTTATCACATTTCTGAGTGTGTGTATATGCATATGTATGAATATCTAAGATGACACATATAGCTCTTACTGTCTTCTTTGTTCCAAGTTCTTACTGTCTCTCTAATCCCTCTCTTACTATTGCCGCATTGAATAAACTGATAGTCTGATTCTTTTCTTTCCATTTCACATCTTGAGTTTCGTGTCTAACACATGTCATGCATTTTTTGGACTGAGGATATCATTTTATGTTAGCTTTGAGGTAATTTGACAACATTCTTTGCTATTGTTACACTAGTATTAACCATCCTCTCTTTTACCAGGATTATCAAGCCATGGTGGCACAATTGGAACATCAATTTCGACTTGGAAGACTTTCTATCCAAGGATTATGGTTTTACTGTCAGGTCTGTCTTTCTTCAAATAATCCAAGCTACAAGTTACGTAAACATTATGCTGATCGATTGTTTTTCGTATCTCTCAGCCCATGATGGGATCCATGCGCGCATTGGCTGCAGTAATTCAGCAGGCTTCAACGAAGCAGTTTGTGGGTTCTGGTGTTCTTAATCTCTTGCAAAGTCAGGTAGATTCCTGCTTTGGTCATTAAAAGTTTTTGGATTTTTTTGGTACTAGAATTAGCTTTTTTATTAAATGTCCTAATCTTGAAGACTATCATGCCTAGGCTAAAGCGATGGCTGGTGATAATTCAGTGAGGTCATTGTTAGAGAAAATGACGGAGTGTGCAAGCAACGCATACCTAAGCATATTGGAAAGGTTGATTACCATGCCTCTTTCTTTCTTGCTCGTAACTAGACTCCCATAAAAAAAACATTGTGCTACAATCTCTGCCCTTTCCCTTTTGTTATTGCTTGGAATGCTCAGATAAATCTAAGTCCAACCTGTGACTATGTTTTTCCTTTGTTTGGATGGAGTGATTAGCGAACATGTTTGTTATCTTTTGGTTTGGCAGATCTGTACATGGTTACCCTATTTGCTAGATCGCTTATATTATTATTCTTTGATGTGTCAACTAACTTTAAATAGTGTTTAATTAAGGTGGGTCTATGAAGGGATCATTGATGATCCGTATGGGGAATTTTTCATTGCCGAGAACAGGTCTCTCAAAAAGGTACTTCGATTGCTCAGCTCGTCTGCACTATTGTTAATTGCTTGATCTAACAATGTCAATTTTTTTTTGTACAGGAGAGCCTCAGTCAGGACTCTACAGCTAAATATTGGAGCCAAAGATACAGCCTTAAGGATACTATTCCTGGCTTCCTAGCAAACATTGCTGCAACAATATTGACCACAGGGAAATATCTAAACGTTATGAGAGAATGTGGGCACAATGTTCAGGTATGATTGTGAATGAATTTCCTGTTTATTAATACAATTAACAGTGTTTGTGACACTGGACCCGACATTGGCTGATTTTTTTTAACAGGTTCCCATATCAGAGAGATCTAAGTTAACAATATTTGGGTCAAATCATCATTATCTTGAATGCATAAAGGCTGCTCACGAATTTGCCAGTATAGAGCTTGTGAATCTCATCAAGGATAAGGTAATACTTATTTTGTTTTATGATGACTGCTTCTTTGATGTCGTTCCTCGTCAATACACCTCTCTGACCATCAGTATATGATTCAGTATGACCTTGTTGGAAGGCTTCGATCTATAAAGCACTATCTTCTTCTCGACCAGGTATGCTGGTTCTGTTCATGAATAACCAGTTATCTTCAGAGTTCTTCAGAATTTCCTAGGCACAAATTTATCAATGTGAAAAGTCTGTTGTTGAGTTGTTTTCTTCAGTCATTGATTTTGGTATAACAATGTAATGAACTACAGGGTGATTTCTTGGTTCATTTTATGGACATTGCTCGAGAGGAGCTCAACAAAAAAGTGCATGAAATATCTGTTGAAAAGTTGCAGGTACTTTTTTCCCCTTTAGAGCATGATTCAAAATATTAGACAAAGCTTCTTACCATTATTAAATCGTTATGGCCTCTACTTGTTTGCTGGAATCTAAATGGATGTGTATTATTTAGTCTTTGCTAGATCTTGCTCTACGTACCACAGCGGCTGCAGCAGATCCTCGTCACGAAGACTTGACTTGTTGTGTGGTGAGCAGTTAATTTGTCTTTTCCTGGATGTGATGAATTTACAGAGTTTGTACATTATATGTTCTCACTTTGTATTCATATCTTAGGATCGAGCTTCATTGCTTACGACTTTGGGAATGCACAAGGACACTGATAGCAATAGTATTGAGGACCCAATGAGCATCACTGGTCTAGAGACATTTTCCTTGAGCTACAAGGTCTGCTCCTTTCTTGCCTTGTCTGCAACTACCTGTTTGTATCTGGATTCGAACTATTTTGTTCGTCGAGATATATATAAGTAATAACACAGCTTAATGGCTATTAATGGTTGTTATATATAACTACTAATGCATTTCTAGAGTCATCATTCATACTTATATAAGTAATCGACAAATGCATATTCGATTGGCTACTCAATTGTTTGATTGTTGGTTGTGGCTTTGTGTTTCAGGTTCAATGGCCACTATCTATTGTCATATCAAAGAAAGCATTGTCAAAGTACCAGTTAATTTTCCGCTTTCTTTTTCATTGCAAACATGTGGAACGCCAGCTTTGTGGTGCTTGGCAGATACATCAAGTAAGGACTGATATAATATTGTGTAGCTTGTAATTTGTTTCAGTTTTGGTTTCTTCTAAAACCATTTTAATCATTTTGCTTCGCTAACAAACTGCTGTGAAAATTCTACAGGGGATTCGGTCTATGAACTCTAAGGGTACAGCAATTCTTAGATCATCGCTTCTCTGCCGTAGCATGCTTAAATTCATCAGTAGCCTTCTACATTATCTTACATTCGAGGCAAGTCTGAATGTTCTTTTTGTTTTGTTTTGTTTGTTTTTTAAAACATTTTTTTTTGCTAATAGAATGGAATCTGAATATTTTTTTGTTTTTTAAAGATTCTGATTGTCTATTCATAGATCCTGTTTTCCATTGTGATTTTGCGGTGTAAGTCTCTGGAAAACTAACTTCTAGAATTGCTGACATACACTCTGTATATTGAATCCAGATATCTCTGTAGTCGTAAAAACCATACTTACAAATGTAGGCACTTCTTGCAACTGTGTTTTTCGAGAAATACATTCTTGAAAACGTGATTCTGGAGAAATAAGTACACTATCAATGAACAGAGGAGAGAAATCACACCAGAAGTATATAAAGACATAATTCTTTATGAGATGATTTGGTGTTTATTTTAGCAACTATTGCCTCTCTAAGTTTTTCTAATGTTGTTTTTGCTTGTCTTTATGTGGGATGTCTCTTCAGGTTCTCGAACCAAATTGGCATGTAATGCACGATAGACTACAATCCACAAGGAGTGTAGATGAGGTAAGTGTAGAGACCTGCTTTGTTTTGGTTTGCAGGGAAAACATTCTTCATTGAACAATGTGCCATCATCTTGCAGGTGATACAACATCACGACTTTTTTCTTGATAAATGTCTGAGAGGATGCTTGCTTCTTTTACCTGACGTCCTTAAGGTTTGTCGCTGTTCCACTAAATGTTATGTTTTCTCAGGACAGATGTAACAGTGTGATGTGCTTCTCTTTCGTGCAACAAGAGCAAAAATTCTGAACGCACTAATAATAGTGTAATGTTTATCAATATTTTACACTCATATTTACTGATGGTGCAGAAAATGGAGAAGTTGAAATCAGTGTGTCTGCAATATGCTGCAGCCACACAGTGGTTGATATCATCGTCTATCGACATCAATAGCCAGTCTCATCCACAGAAGACAATGATAAGAGACACAACCGTTACAGAGTCCATATTGTAAGTAGTAACAAGGAATTGTTTTTCAAACTAATGGCTACACTATCTCTACAAAAGCCGTTGCTGTTAGAATTTTTGAACTTCATTATCACGGTATTGTTCTAATATGTCTGTTACGTGTTCTACCAGCAATTTCGAAAGGGAGTTCAACTCGGAGTTGCAGAGCTTAGGACCAGTCTTGAGCAAAGGCTCCCAGGCTGAGCCATACTTGACTCATCTCTCCCAGTGGATCCTTGGTGTTTCGAAAGAATAAGAGGTGAGACTTTAACTAAACAAACTCAGGCAATTCAATTTGTTTTTTAATGTTATCAAATGATATTCAGCTTGAGAAGTTGTTATGAGATGTGTGCGTGTGTTTAGGCTTTTGTTGTCGTTTCTTTATTTTGTTTGTGAACTCCACGATATAAGAACAAGTCTCAGGCTCTCTGTTAAAAATTTGCATTCAAGATTTGTGGGTTTTCACTGCAACTACATGTCTCTTGAGGGAAGTATCTGTGAATCTTTTACTGTGTAACTAAAAAGTAGTTTTGTTCAAATTTTCTTACAATGCATTACTCGCTCACAATAAACCCAGATCCATCTGTTTTACTGGCTAATATACAATAAACAAAATCCAATTATGCAATCCAAAGAGAGAAGTGAAAACACTCTCGACAAAGTACAGAAAAAGTTTCAGAAGACGAAAAAGATTTTGCTTCAGCAGTTGATGCCACACTTGGAAGTGTCAGGTCCTTTGGTCTTGAGCACAAAAGGATCAATTCTTACCCAAAGCAAAGAGAAGATAGATGCCAATAACACTGACCAAATCACCACAATGGTTGGTGTTCTGTTCTGTCTACCCATCAGACCTTTGAGGAATGGGTAGAGATGAACAATGACCCAAAAGGAGAAGAAGAGTTTACCAAATAGAGGTCCCCAAGACTGATATCCATTGTTAATGGCATCTGAGATGCCTGCAACAACGCCAACAATGTTTATGATTAAGACAGTTGTTGGAGGGATCAGCAGTGTTGTCCATTTGAATGCGTAAAGTTCTCCAAAGTCATCATCATCTGTTGCCTTTGATGTGACGGTGAAGTTTGTGTCAATGCCTGCTAAGATTTTGAGGAGACCTTGGACAACCGCAAAGAGATGAGCTGAGATTCCTCCAATGACCCAGAATTGCTCGTTTCTCCACCATTCCTCAATGCTAACTCCGCTCCATCTCAATTCCAAGATTCCCGTTACAATGATCGACATAAACAGTGAGATGAAGAAGAGACTAGCAAATGTGCTTATCTGAAAGAAAAATTGGGAAAACAGATAGTTAGCACATTTGATGCAGCTTCTAAGTGCTTTTCTCTGATAATTTTACTAACCGGTGGCATGATGAATTTGTCAGTAAGGAGACAGATGGCTGGAAGGATACAGTAGGCAAGAAGTGGTATAGATGTGAAGGGGTAGATTGTTGTGTTGGCATAAGCAAAACGCTCAAGCCACTTGAGTTTGCCTCCTTTGTAGCCATACCAGAGAGGACTGTGCCGGCTGAAAAATATCTCAACCGATCCAAGTGCCCAACGCAAAACCTGGTTTAACCTGTCTGATAGATTAATAGGAGCTGAACCTTTGAATGCAGGCCTCTTAGGCATGCAGTAAATAGACCTCCATCCACGGCAATGCATCTTGAATCCCGTCAAAATATCCTCTGTGATAGAGCCATAGATCCAACCCAGCTGCAATTTCGAGATACACAAACGTTTTTTACAATGGCCAGCTACTAAATCACAAATAAGAAGGTGATTTCTACGATTCAGTATTATTACCTCAGTTCCCCACTCAGTCTTGTCTTCATAACCGCAGCTTATGACATGGATTGCCTCTTTAAGGAGCACTGCAGGACTTGATGACGGAGGAACACCACCTTCTTCCATCAAAGTTGAGGTTACAAAGATGGATGATTGCCCAAATGTTTTCTCAAAGTTCATTTCAGACATCAAATGCTCCTTATCACCTTCTGCTCCTGCCAAAAAACACTATCAGATCCGCAAGATTCCAACATAAACGAAATCTACTGCAAGAATGGACTGATATTATAAGGTTGTTGGGATAATTTACCTCCAAGGGCTGCTACGTCACCATTCATGTCATTCTTGGAAAATTTCTTATTCTTTCTCCGGCGCCCAAAGCAAGGACAACAACCACAGCTTATCATCTTTGGACGTTTAGGACCCTTTGGTGGTTCATAACCATACAGAGCTTGTCGTTTGAAAACACAACCAGTACCAACGTAAACTGGACCTTGGATTCCATCTAGACCTTTCATATTGATCTGTAGCAAACAAGAGTGTAAGCAAGAGGGTACATTTTCATTTAGACCAGAAGTTGGAAAAATATGAATTGAGTCTTACATCAAAGAAGACTGTGTTTCTGTTGGCGTAACGATCGTTTGTGTCAATGCCATCAAACCTTTGAGGGAACTGAACATAGCAGACCTTCTTTCCAATCTGAGGATCCATCAAAAAACACATTGCTTCCCTCACGGCCTTGCTGTTGTTTACATAGTGATCACAGTCCAAGTTCAGCATGAAAGGAGCATTTGTGAGTACGCCTGCCACTCGAACCTGACAGAAGTATCAGGTTAGGTCCAAGACACGGAGATCAGTTTCTTGTTTGGTCCAAGGCAGATCAAGAAAATTACCAGGGCATTCATGGCGCCAGCTTTCTTGTGGTGTTGAAAACCAGGACGCTTCTCACGGGACACGTACACAAGCCGAGGAAGCTCATGCCCTTCGACATCAAATCCTCCGCTGTGGCCGAGGAAGACTTGGATCATACCGGGGTGGTCCTTGGTGTTGTTCCCTGGCCACGGTGTTCCATCTTGCATGATCCAACCTTCTAGAGGAACCTTTGAGGCCTTCGCCACTTGAGCGTTGATCCTGACCTTGAACTCCTCATATTCTCTCTGTCATATGTCAATTTCACTTATGAAGTTTAGATTATAGTGAAAAGATGGGTGGTGGTATAACTAGATCAGGTGATATACACTGACCTTCATGGCTCGACGTTCCTTAACAAATGTTGGGTGGACTTTGTCCTGGAGATAATCAACTTTCAACGTGAAGTACATCTCCGGTGCCCGTGGCTCTATGGAGAATTTCTTACAGAAGGGAACCCATTTTCTTGCAAACTCAGCAGTTTCCGAGAGAGATTCGAATGTAAGCATTGAAGCACCGTCGTCAGAGACATAGCAGGAGATTTTCTCAACTGGGTAGTCCATGGCCAAGATTGACAGCACAGTGTTGGATGTGACGAGGGGAGGCTCCTTCAATGGGTCCACCGTACTGACAAAGACATCTACAGGGGCAAGCATATTTGGTTCACCTTCTCTCTCGTACCTGTATAAACAAAAAATATTTACATCCAAACTCCAACGTCATAGATTTTAAGACTTCTACTTGAGAATCTGTGGATTTTACCTGAGGGAAAGCCGATCTAGATAGGTCTCACGTTCAATAGGGAACCACTTGGGGAACTGATCAAGAATCCAAGAGACAGCGAACCAGATTTCACAGATCACAGAGGTCAGCCATAATCCCAGAGCATCATGCACTGGATTCAAGAGCCTATACCGCAGAAAAACTGCTAGAATCACAAGCCTAGCGACGATGACCATCCGATATGGATTGATCTTGCTTGAGGCAATGGGAACTTTCCGCGAGAGTGGCTGCCGTGCCTCGTCGATCCTACAGCCATTTCCAGTCAAATCCAAAATTTTGTAAGCATGAATCCAAATCATACAAAACTGATGTCTTAGATAAATGTTTGTGGAGGCATTACAGTCCCATCTCAGGATCATCATCTGGTTCTGGCCCAAGATTTCCATGCTGGAGCTTCCAGTCATCCATTCTTTCCCGCCATCCTCCCTCACTCCCTACCACATTAAAATTACACACATAAACAAAAAGGAAAGTATTGTTAGAAAAAGGGTCTGCTGATGAATTTCATAGAAAGAATGTAATAGAACCCAAAGTCCATGTTTATGAAACTATGTCCCTATCTACTATTAAGCTGGAAGGCCTCATACTTATGTTATTTGCACATATGGAGATATGCATGACCCTAACTAATCATCACTGTGAGACATTCTTAAATCTATATGTAAGTTAACATTTCCATGAGACTCACCAGCTTCAGATGATGGATATGGGTGCACACGCTTATGAAGCCCATGTTCTCCATTACCATAACCTCCTCCAACTGGAAATTCTCCACTATGACCACCAGCTATAACAGGTGGGAATCTCCCATTCTCATCATCCTCAGGACCTCTTCCATAGCTCATTTTCCCATAAAGCATAGCCTCAGCAGAATGCTTATGCTTATCTTGTTCATGTTCGATATTAAATTCATACTCAATATCATCAATATCTTCTTCGTCTTCATCTCCCTCCACTCTTGGGCTTCCTTCAGAAACCAAAAAACAGATCATTACTCTCCAAGTTCAAACTAAAAAAAGGAACAGCCTTTTTAAATTTTCATAGAGGCATTTCGTCGAACAACACAAGAGCAGAGGGAGATTAATAAATAACTTACCTCTGAGACGCTTGTAACGAGTCTTACACTGAGGACAGTTTTGTGTTCCTTCTCTTCTCTCGTACTCATAGCAAGGTCTACACGCCGGAAAACCACACTCATTGCAAGCTACGAAGAGGTCTCCTTCTACTGTTAAACCAATCTGATCTCCACATATCTCACAGAATTGTCCATCTAGATTCTTCAGAGGCTTTGGCTGTTATAATTACACAAAAGTTTAAGTTCCTTAAAGACGAAATAAAACCTGAAATTTCTAATCAACAAAAAAAGATTCTAATGAAGTAAAGATAATAAAAAAAATGACAGCGATTAAAATGGTTAAACCTGACTTCTCAACTTAATATTACCAACAAAATTATTATGTTTGCTAACAAAGATATGAATTTTCTACAACATTATTGCAACTACAGAATACAGATTATAAATTTTTGTCTCATAATAAGAAGATGATTTTAAAAAATGATCATATTTTTATTCCCAAAACATACGAATTTTTAAAAAATAGTAACCAAATAAAACGAAAAAATGCAATAATATTTTACTAGCGTTGGTAAAAAAAAACTTTGGTAAGTGATGAGAAAAAGTAAATGTGAAAAACCTCTTCATGGTTGTGAATGACGACTAGTTCATTACGGTTATGAGAACCGGCGACAAGACCGGCGCTAGCTTCCATAGGGACGGCCGGAGATTAGCAGCGATCTTGAGAGAACAAAACGGTGATCAATGAGAGACGAATAAGTTTGGTTTTTATGTGTGAAAAGCTTTTAGTTTCTCTCTCTGTATGGTACATAGTTTGTTGTAGAGTCTCCATTGCCTTCAAGCTAAGCTTTCGTTTTATATTATTTCTTTTTTGTAAAAACAACTGTTTTAGTAAAAATTTCTACACAACTGCAACAAACTCATCACTCACATCCATCAGCTGATGACATGTCTTTCTTTCATCGTCGCGGTTTCCTTAAGCTTCTCTTTTTTATCCTTTGCAGGTCTCTCTCATTTTACTTACTGTCCTAATCTCATTTCCTTCTGTTTTCATTATACTAATTATATATGTTCATTTTATTCAAAAGGATCCTATTATTTTACCCTTTAACAAAAAAAAAACTATATACAGTATATGCATGCTGATAATTCGTAAATATAATAAATCTGGTATCTTATTATATAAAGTGATCGGCCAAAATACTAGTAATTTTGAATTAAAATTAGTTAGGGGGTAAGGTTTGGTGAGAGGAGTGCAAGCCAAGTTACGTTCCCTGTCCTTAATTAGGTGAATTTTCTGCATACATAAGCTAAAGAGAATGTAAAGATCATATATGCCTTTGATCTTCTTCACCCTTTCTTGTTCATTCTGTTTCCATGACAATTCCTCTGCGCCAATCCTTTTTCTTTTGGAGTCTGCGGATAAAGATCTAGTCCATGGGACTAGGCAGGTTCAGAAGCACAACGGGCTGGGCCTTGACCAGCCATGGTTGTTTCCAAATACAAAACAAATCGAATCAAGTGGGCAGCTACTTGAATTCTGTTAACATCGAAACCAGAATTTTGAGTCTCTTGCACCTATCAATACAAAACCAAAAAAAAAAAAAACTTATGATTCGGAAACAAACAACAATTTTATAGTTATACAACTAAATTAGACTACACTAATAAATAAATAAAATGATCCTCAATCTGAAAATTTTATCCAAATAATCGAAACTATGAAAAAAGTTATAAGAAAATTACCCAAAAAAAGGAAAAAGAAAAACAGAATCAAACTGTTCGCAACATACAAAGCAAACAACTAAAAGATCTTTTACTTATTTTTCTAAGTGTCGTTCCAAACTGAAAACGTTGGAGCCCCTTCTCCACCACCTTCCCCGTGAAAGTACATGTTAGAGCTATGGTTATTCGAAATCGCCACCGGAAAATCTCCTCCCGGCGACTGCTGAATCTGCTGTTGTTGCTGATGCTGAGCATAGTAATAATGATTTCTTGCGTTGTAAGCAATCTCAGCAGCAGTAAAGGGATCGTAATTAACCGATGTTCCAACAGGGATTGCGAATCCTTGATAACCACCATAACTAACAACATTTCCACAAACGGTAACAGAATCATCAGAGGTCGAGCTATGATGATCAACATTAGTCATGTGACTCGGCGAGTTTCTCAAGAAGTGTTGTTGTTCCTCCTCTTGTTTGAAACAAACCCTAGTACTCTCGGTAGACAAGTTTCCTCCATTGTAATAACCAACGTACCTCTCCTGCTGTTGCTGCAATAAGCTCAAATCCATTCCCTGATGATGCTGAAACGCAGTGTTTTGCCAACCGCTAACATTATTTGCACTCTCTGAAACGTTATTACTAATCATCATAGCTGGAACCGGATTATTAACGTCCTTGAGACGTTTCGCAGAACTACCAATAGGTAGACTCGGGCTCTCGAGGATTGCTTTAACATTGTATCTGTTCATGTCGAAGTTAGTCACTGCGCTTAATCCTCTGAATTTAATGGCTGCAATGTCATAAGCCTCAGCAGCCTCTTCCTGTGTGCCTACATAATTTGTATGATTCACTTAGATATATTTGTGTATATTTAATATCTTATAGTATATAGATTTTATTGGAAAATGTACCGAAAGTTCCCAAGTAGAGGTCTTTGTTACCGGCGACTCTTCCGATCCTAGCTTGCCACCTTCCATGTTGGTGATGCCTTTTGGAACCATTTTAAAGGAAATATTAATTAGATTAGATTAATAGTATTGTATGACAATTATTATGTATACATCAAAAAAAATAATGAAACACTGTATTCGTTCCATATCTAGATGGATTATACGTACCTTGTTACTCCTCGATAAATCGATGCACCACGAGAGAAACCACTACTTTTCCTGCATATTTACATGTTTCTTATATCTTTCCAAATAATGATTTATTCAATGTTACGATATATTTTAATAAATATATACGTGATGGGTTTCTAAAATGCAATAAATTCAAGAGTTTCATTCTGTACCTGCGCAGAGAGGCAACATACTCTTGCCTCGTCATGTGCTTCATCTCTTCTACCTCTTTCTCATATTCACTCAACTGAATATTATATCCAACCAACATTACTAATTTTTATTGTAACAAATGTAACAATATAAACATGACAGTTAATAGTAAGATAATACTAGTTTAAGAGATTGGCATTATTCAGACTAAAATTGGTTAGAAGTTAGGAATTTATGTATATATTATTGATTAATTAACATACGGGGAAGTTAGTAGTAGTGGTGGTTCCCCAATACTTTAGTGCGGCTAAATCGTAAGCCCTAGCTGCTTTTTCTTCTTTGTCATAACCTCCTGTAGGATCAGATAACACAACAATTATATTTTGCTTAGAATAGATTTAATAGTCATCTATTATTAATTTATAGCTTAAAATCAAGAACTTACCCAGATAAACTGAAAAGAGAGCCATCAGGTGCAAATTTTGATGAAACACATGAAAAGAAAACCTAAATTAGTTTGAAAATAAATGGTAAATGAAAATTAAAAAATTAGCTTTATATATATAGTACCTTGTCTTCCTTTGCGAGTCTGGCCTTCTCTTTTGCAACTATTGTCCCATAAATGTGCCTCGTATCTACCTGTCCACCGATGCCTGACATTAAATTCAAACATTATATACTATGATCAAGAGCATACCATATATATGACGTATTATTGTATATATAAACCCATGTACACTAATTAATGTTTCTCTTTAATATACATTGAGAGACATTCCGTTGCACTCTCTCTCAACCGAACCATTAGAATGTCCCAAACAATACCAAGAAAATCACAATTTAAGCACAATAAAAATATACATAGATGAATGAAATTAACCTTGTAACACCGCGGTATATAGACGTCCTTTGTCCAAAACTCTCAATAGTTTTCTTCGGTGTAGTTTCTACGACATCAACAATAGTCTTCTCTTGGACGACATCATCATTGTTGTTGTAGTTGTTGCTATCACTAGTAGATGAATTCATAGAGAGGGACAAGCCTCGTGCACCGTTACCATTGTCTTGATGATTAGCATTAGCAACCGAATGATTACTCAGCCATGTTTTTATCATCGAAAGGCCTAGTGAGCCGCCACCACCACCGTCTCCTCCTCCACAATCGCCATTTCCATCTACAACGGTCTCGTTGGTATTGTAAATCGTGGTGGTGCGGCCGAGGAAATTCTCAAGCTTTGGTCCATTTTGTTCGTTATTGTTAATGTTATTGCATGCACCACCATTGATGTCCCAATCTATAGACAAAAAACAAAGCGATCCCCAACGTTGGGTTTGATTCATCACCGATCTATAATATACGAAATGGAATTTTCATTTTATAAGGATAAAAGGGTACAAAATAAATGTCTAGTTTCATGTTTTACTAAGTTTAAATTCATGAGATGTGATCATGTGAACAAACACTAAACCCCACTCATGGAAATTCTCAAAAGAGATGAAATCGATAAACAATGAAAAACAAAAATAGGGCTACGTGCGTGAGTCTTGGTCTTTGTTCTATGCATTGGAAGAAGGGGAAAAAATAACAAAAACAAAGATAAAATAAATATTTTTAAAACACAAACCTCGGGAGTGACTATTATTGTCTCTGGTGAAAGCTTCGAGGGTGACACCGAAAGGAGAAAGAAAAGATGTTTGAACGGCAGAAGATTCATCGGAGGGAGCGGCCAGATCAAAACAGTACCCTCCGGCAACATCTACGGCGGTTCTGGTGGTGGAGGAGTCAACATCCGTACGGTGATGATTTTGATCATGAGGAGAGAGAGAGAAGCCTAACCAGTTATTCATCGAGTTCATATAATATTCTAACTACTCCTTGTGATAGATGAGAGAAGAAGAATAGGAAAAAGAACTTAGTTAGGGTTCATGCATGAAGAGGAGAAAGAAAAAGGTTTTGGTGTTAAATGAAGAGAGAAGAGGAAGAAGAAGAAGAAAAGTCAAAAATATAATGTTCATTTCTTCCGAGGCGACATATTATGCGCATTTAGAGAATTTTGCAATTAAATTCAGAAAGAAAAAATATTTACTTGAAAAATGTGGAGATGTATTGGTCGGTTTGAAGGGTAGGGGTAGTAATGTCGTTTCAACTGGATAATCTCGTAATCCCAATTTGTTTTGATGACACTTTAATTAATCAGTCAAAAACCATTTCAAATCTCTGCTTTCTGTCTCTCTCTCTCTTCATGCGTATAAAATGTTAAATGTAAATGACAAAAATGGGTAAACATGTCGAGGACCAATAGTAAAATCCAAAAACTCACTCGTTGTCGATTTAAGACCAATGATGCTGTGTCTCTTAGAGACATGTGTATGTGTGAACGTATGACACGAGCCAGCGATTTAGTTTGGCATTTTTTCCAAACGCGAACTCGTCACTTTTAGTATTTTTTAACAAACTCAAAAGATTCATGGTTTCGTGTTTTGTGATATTTTGAAGTGCGGGTCTAAGAGATGGTTCCTGTCTTCCACGAAACATATGCTCAACTAGATATAGGATATGTGATTCGCATCAGACGTGATCAATGCGATGAACTATCTCATATAGTAACTTCACTAAACCTACTATATATAGAAATATTTTATTGTTGTTATTATGAATGTACTCTAAATCTTAGGCAAAATGTATAACCACGTTAAAAATAATTTGACATGCAAAGATATTGTAAAAGTATAGATTTTCCTATTTGAATTTTGAAGTCTTAGTGTCTTAGTGGCTACAGTTCAACCAGTAAAAAACGCCTCAAATTTTCAAACAAACATTGTAAACGAAAGTAAAAAAGTACTTAAAACAGTCATAATTATGTACATAAGATGTGGATGGCTAGTAGGGTTCGGATGCTAGATATGTACTGTACATGCTAAGCAACAATAGTAAAGTAGTTTGAGCTTATCCGACTAATTGTATCAAATTAAAAATGATTTAGGGGAATTAGAGTAATTAGGGAGGAAACTATAGGGTATACACATGGATCAATGAGACGAAAGTGGGCATGTGCATGGGTTTATACTCTTTCAAAGATTTATATACTTAAAAAAAGTTTGGACTGGTAAGATATGATTCAATGGATTCTCGTCTTCCTATTTAATTGTAATATAATTTCACTTCTTCCATTATTATGCCTGCAATATCTAACACACCACCAACACACGTTCTAGAATTGCCTCGTACCTACAAAATCATATTATTTTTTCCTAACAATTTGTTCTTATCTGCTTTTTATATATAGTACCCCAAAACCTTTGGTACCCAATTATTTCAATACCTCAAACCCAATTAGTAGATCTAGAAATTAAAATAGGTTTTACATTTTCGATACGCGGTACAAATTTTCTTATCTCTACAAAAGAAAATTTTATTCACTTACTTTAGGTTTTGATCCGGGGCGGGACGATATATAACAAATAAACAAACTATTTATATATCATTCACGAATGACTTCATTGCATGCGTTTAAATTCTAAATACGAAAGAACGGCTGAGGTTTTATAATCAAAGTTTTGTGTAAAAAACAGTACTTCAAAACCATATGTATCATATTATGCTATGTTTCTTGTAAATACAAAAACTAAATTTTTTGGGGGCCGTAATTTATTGAAGTGAGAAACACCTGTAGATTGAGATTCCATCTGAAAATAAAAGGAAACACCTGTAGATGAAGATATCTACAACTGACAAGAGCGTGTGACCAAAAATAGGAAAATGAAAAATCTGGAAGTAAGTAGAAAATGAGAAAAAGAAAGAAAAGTGGTAAAAAACAACAAAAGAAAAAGAAGAAAAAACTGTTATTAAAATCAGATGGATGAGTTTGAGATATTTGTCAGTATAAATGCTACTGCTACTGCAGCTGCTCTACCATTCCCCCACCCAATACCTTTTACATTGCCCATTCATTGTTCATTTGCATGCACTTTTTTTTACTATATAATATCCATATATATGCATATACACTAATACACACATTAGTACTATATATCATTGATGGCAAATTACTTCTTTGAACTTCTTTATCCGTAACTAAGTTGCAAGACAATTTCGTATAACATGTTTTTAATTAGTCGGAAGTATTTTGTCTACTCTTATATACCTACGAATATCTAAGAGCCAGTCTAGACTGAGTGGTTTTCTTTGCTTTGTTCTGTATGTTTAGTATTCCTAAGCAATAAACCTTATATCTATATCATGCAAGACATTTAAATCAATTTATAGGTCAATTAAACTGTATTTAATTAGACTAGTTAATCGTTTTTGAACTGTTTTAGTTAAGCATTTGTCCAATTAGTGTGAACTCTTCTCATGTTTCTTCTTACTAGCTAGTAGATAAAGATAGATATAGTATATACAATATTTTTTATTTGTTATGTAAAGACGAATATATGTGGAAATGATGAGGGTCTGCAAGACTGCAAGAGTCTGCCTTGCGTACGAAAACCCATAACATTGTCACATTGCAATTGCACCAGCCACGGCCAGAGTCATTGTCATATCATCATGTTATTTATATTTATGCTCTATTATTCCATATTTTTCAGTGGTCAAATAAATCAACAATTTCCACTTTTTCATTTTATATGTGAAAAAGCTTTTGGTTCCCCCCGGTTAAAGCGGGGGAGTTCTTCTATTTCACTCCACATCACACTGATTCTTTGCATGACTGACATCTCATTTTTCTTTTCCACAAACTTTTCTTTTCGTGTCTTAAATTAGTGTTTATTGGAAAAGAAAAATCTTTAGATTTGTTCAGAGATTCGTAATCGATCAAATGGTAAATTGGCGTGCGATTCACAGTACTGTCCCATGAATGAATTACAAAAATAATTCTCAAAATTTATACAAAATAAAATACTATGCAACAAAGAGAAACACATAATTGAAAGTATGCTACAGTTTTTGTTTTTATAAAAAACTTGAAAAAACACACGTTTTGGTTTCATGCTCAACCATTTTTTTTTAAATCCACCACGCAACTGATTCTAGTTAGATACTTTTCATTTTAAAAACATATGTTACATAGATGATTATTTTGTTCAGGATTCCATTCTGTTTAACCAATATAAGATCATTTTTCTATGTTGCAGTTAAAAGGAATCGAACGTGAAAAAAGTGATAGTTTTAGACTTCTTAAGTCTTATGAATTACTACAAGTTGAGAAAAAGAACATTGTAATTGGCAGATACATCATACAACTCCATCTCCGTCCAGATATGAATTCTCAAGCTGGAAACAGAATGAGAATTGAAGAATCAATTATGTACGCTAAAGTGAAGAATCGCAAATGAAAAAACAGTTTTGGCAGCAAAAGAAAGTGAAAACAAAAGTAAATAGAGAAATAGCTGAATCATACTGTTTAAGAAAGGCTAAGTCACTCTTTGTCATAATTGCAAAAACTAAAGTATGGCACAATTAAAGCAAGTGTTAGATTTTGTAGCTCATTGTTCTTTAGTGATCACCGGTTTTCTAGGAATATATAGAATGGATCTAATAATGTAAGATAAGTTACTTCGATACTAAAACAGAGAAATTTCAAATTCTAATCTAAAGAAATACCTAAGATGGATCCGAAAATTGCATAAAGTCCATTTTTCATCAACATCATCAGAGACTATATAACATATGTACTTAACACAAAATATTCAAAGATCACATAATTAATCTTTAATCTATTATGAGTCCAATATCTCAAACCACTGGCAAATTGGTTGAGTGAAAACATAATGCATCAGAAATTTATATGACATATTACATCAGAAACTTTAAACTCGACTTGAGAATCCTCGAAGCAAAAACAATATGTAACCGAGCATTGGTGGCACTTTTGCAAATATTATGGACTTTATTTAGAAATTTTCGTACAAAACCCCGATACTTTTAAATTGTAATAATAAACCCTAATTTCGGGTAAAATTTTAAATTATTTACCTTTAGGGACCTATAATGATACTGAACCCTAATTAACAAAAACCCCTTTTGGTCTCTGTAATCGTAAGCTTTCAATCAAAAACCCAAATCTCTCTGTTCGCAGAGAGGATCAATTCGTGATTCAGAGAATCAAACTTACTGTGAGAGAGAGATAACGAAGATGGACGCTATGAGGAAGCAACTCGATGTGCTCATGGGAGCTAACAGAAACGGCGATGTCACTGAGGTCAATCGCAAATACTACGACCGCGATGTTTGCCGTCTTTACCTCTCTGGTCTCTGCCCTCACGAGCTTTTCCAATTGACGGTTCGTATTTATATTCATCTTCTTCGATACCCAATTCCTTTCTTCTTCTTTTGCTCAATGGCTTTCTCATTAGTATCTTGGAAAAAAACTTAATTTCCTCATCCTTTGTGAGCTTTGATTCATAAAGTTTTAGTATTGGTATGTGTTAATTGATGTAGTTGTTTTGGATAATGTTAAAAATCCTAGCTTGATTTGGGGGAGGTTGTTGATTTAGGTAACAATGTGGCTAATTTGGTTTATGAGTAGTCTTTGACATGTTTGTTATTATTATCAGAAAATGGATATGGGTCCTTGCCCAAAGGTGCACTCTTTGCAGCTGAGGAAAGAGTATCCTTTTTTTAATGAATGTAAAGTCTTTTTCTTCTTCGTGTGTTGTTATTTCTAAAGTCCACACTAGTTATTCAGTAGGATGTTATTTCGCTCCTCTACTGTTTTGCTTTAACTCGTCTTTAGATATAAAGATGCAAAGGCAAAAGGTGTTGACAACTATGATAGGGAATTGGAAGATGCGATAGATAGGCTTATTGTTGAGTGTGATAGGAAGATTGGTAGGGCTCTTAATCGTCTTCAAGAAGAGGATGCCAAAGCTGCCATTGCAATTTCTGTCACAGAATTTACTCAGGTGATGATCTAAGTTTCAATTCGTTGAGTTTTTTTTTGTGTTTTTTTTTTCAACTCAAGCTTTTTTTTCATCATCATATCATCGTTGTATCGCAGTCACCTGAAATTCTTGAATTATCGAAGCAAATCAAAGAAAAGATGAAGGAAGCAGACCTGCACGGTAATATAAAAGAATATTATAACTTTTTTTGGCTGCTTAATTGACCTTTTCTTAACATCTAAGCCATTTAGTGATTATACAGAAAAATGCTTTCTTTTAGTGCCATTTAGTGAAATTCTTGATTGTTGTGTGTGTGTTTTTTACATTTTATTAGATCGGGTAATTTTTGAATAACTGGAGTTCTTTTACCTTTGATTCCGTAAAACTTTGGATCCTGCTGTAATATTCAGAAATTATGTTTTCATATCGCAGATCTTGAAGGCAAAACAGATCTGAAGATTAGAGCTCTTGAGTTAGTTGAAGAGATGAGGACGAAGAGAGCTGACCTACAGGTCTGTTATTATGTAATTTGCTATTTGCTGCTGCGCCTGGTACATTGTTAACAGTCAAGTCTTTTGTCTTGTTTACCTACAGGCTGTGCTACTGTTGGATGCCTTTAACAAAGATAGGACATCCTTGCAACAGGCAGTTCCAGCTCAGCAACCAGCTGCAACTTTACCTCCGCCCGATCCTCGTACTCAAGAAATGATCAATGAAAAACTAAAGAAAGCAGAAGAGCTTGGTAAGGAGCAAACCTCTTATTCGTATCTGTTTTGTTATATGTGGTGATATTGAATCGGTAGCTCTTTAAGTTACCGTTTCAGTGGTGCAAAATTGTGGTTTCTGTACTTTTGATAATTCTTATCATTTTTACATTCAACTTCTTTGCCAACGGGGAAGTTTCTGGTGGCTGATCTAAAAATTTAATTGGCCTATTAATTGATTCTTTATGAATGTACAAAACTGAGCTTAGGAAACCTTTGGGATAGGCAATGTTAGAAGAAGACAGTTTATGGTTACATACATACATAAAAACTGAACTTTTTCAATGTTGGAAACAGCCACAGTACAGTTATGATATCTGTACGTTTATTTCAGGTGAACAAGGGATGGTTGATGAAGCGCAGAAAGCACTAGAAGAGGCGGAAGCTCTTAAGAAGGTTTGTTTTCTTTCGTAAATTAGTTTTCTGTTTCGTTCTTGTTTCCAAGTTACTTCATACTTTATAAGATTTGGAGATGTTAATGAAGTCTATTGACACAGGGATCTCTCTTTGTCTTGGTGGTTAATTTGCTTGAATAGTTCTGCATGTTCCTTATGTCTCTCCCTACTCACTTATTGTATAATATTTTCCCCTACTTTTATTAGTTCCTAAGAGTGTTGTGCCTGTACATGTTTCAGCTTACTGCTAGACAAGAACCTGTAGTGGATTCAACCAAGTACACTGCTGCTGACGTGCGCATTGTAAGTCAAGATCATCATTTATATCACCTTATCTCCGACATGATAATATATTGAAATCCATTTCTCATAGAGGCCCTCAAGATTCTTAATTCTTAGGTTATTATCTTATATAGTTTGTTTAGTCTGATGAACATTAGAATTTAAGGAAGATAGTCCTAATCCTAGTATCCAAAAAGAAGTAATGGCTTATAAAGTTTGAGGACAATTAAAATGCTTTGGTTGAAGCATGTATTCAGTGTTCTCAATTGTCAAACAGCGTAAACAGAAATTGCTTTTGAAGTGAAGTATATACCATTTTCTCATCTCTGCTCGCTGTATATTTTTTGTCACTGTGTTGGTTGGTAGTCCTCATTCTCTCTTCTCTTATTGTCTCAGACAGACCAGAAGCTGCGTCTATGTGACATATGCGGAGCATTTTTGAGCGTCTATGACAGGTTAACTTTAATTACTTAAATTTGTTTATGTTTTATGGTTCCGTGGCGTTTCATAAGAAAGCTAGAAATAGATTATTGGGTTGCAAGTGGTTCATTATTTGACCCCGGCTATTGTACCTCCTTTTCACCAGCAGGCTATTTGGGCCCAGTTTTACGAGGATTACTTTTGCAGCTAATAAATGTGCGTTCTTTCTTGATTTATTGTGCCTGTTAGAGATAAATAATGGAACTTTAAACTATATCTTTGTCACCAATCTGTTATTTGCATTTGGCAATGTCAAAAATCTGTTGTACTGCCTTTAGTGATCGTCGGTTAGCTGATCATTTTGGAGGGAAGCTTCACTTGGGTTACATGCTGATCCGCGACAAATTGGCAGAGCTTCAGGTAATATACAGTAGAATCTTTCTAGTGATTTTCCTTTTCTCTCTTGATATAGACTGTATAGTTATATTCTCTCTGTCTTCTTCAGGAGGAGAAGAACAAAGTTCACAAGGAACGGGTCGAAGAAAGGAGGTTTATTTTTCTCAAGCATTTGAACACATTGTTTGTTTACTTCCTTTAATCTTCAACATTTTTGCTGAAAACCTAAACCAATCTCAGATCAAAGGAGAGGAGTAGAGAGCGAGAATCAAGTAAAGACAGAGACGGAGGAGATAACCGTGACCGAGGAAGAGATGTTGACCGCAGGAGTAGAGATCGTGACAGGCACCATGACCACCGAGAACATGACAGAAACTATAATCAGTCACGTGGCTATGACTCAAGAAGCCGGCGCAGTTCACGGTCCCGGTCTAGGGAAAGACCGAGGGATCATGATCGCCGCAGGTAACTTTGATTAAGAACATACACACATCTTATTATTACTTCTGGCTACATTAAAGTAAGTATTTAACTACCTTGCAGACGCCATGACCGCTACTAAAACCCTGCCAAAGATGGTTGCACCTGGTTTAAGAGGTTCTTACAGATGCGTTTAGGATCTATTTGGAGTTACAAACACTTTCTTTTTTCTTTGCTCAAGTGTTTTAAGGATTTTTGAGATTGTAACTTACTTTAAGTTTGTAAGAGGAGCTTCTTCAGATATCTTTAATTTGTTTTTTATGTTGTTGACATCAAAGACTTGCGAGTAGAAAGAAGATTTTGTTGATCTCATGGCTCTCTCTCTCTCAATTGAGATGTGTATGGCTTACCATTAAATTGGTCTCCTTCTGTAGTGGACAACATTTTATCAATTTTTTTTCTTTTTAATAATTTGACATCTATCCATACACCAAGAAAAAGCTTTGGCAAAAAATTTAAGACAACATAGAAAACTTGTGGTAGTTATTTGTTTATTTCTTATGACAAAATTAACGGTCGATTTAAAGCCGTAAAAGACCACAACAGTAAAAAAACATGAATTGTGTCCAACACAGGTGGCTTAGAATCTACGAGAGACGATTTAAAAATTGTCTGATATGTTTCAGAAAAGTTAGAATATAAAAACTGATCTTACCCAAAAAATAGCATAAGGTTCAACGTCAAGTCAGCGTACTCTCTCCATTGTACTTCTCTCGGTTTTCTGCGTACACCTTTTACTATTCTGCGTTAACCTTACTGAAACATAGTTCGATTCCATTGAAAAAGCCGCAACTATATATTAGTAAGGAGAAGAATAAATGATTATCCAAGTTAAAATATTACAAAAAATACCAAGTCAGTCTTAAGCCTCACATATTTTTAGAGCAAAATCTAAAACATAACCACAACTTCATGATGAATACGAATCAGCATTTAAATATTGTTGAAACTCATCACCGTCAAACCTTATCGCATCACCTCCTCGTACTCGTAACACCCTCCTAACATTTAAACAAACTTTTAAGAGATCATTAATTTTGGGTTATGTCATTTAGTTTCCTAGTTGTTATCGTTAGAACAATCTAATTATCTAAATATCACGCAAATATCTATATCTACAAACTATACACCTATATTGAAAATATCCCAAAAATGCTAATATATCCATTAGTAGAAAAAGGGAAGGTCAAAGATCATTTGTAACTCAACATCACACTGTATCACAAAGCATCTCAAGTTTTAGCATTGTTCTATGATTTTATTCAAAAAATAAATAACGGTCACCATTCATTTTAGTGTTTTTAAAGCATCTCATAATAGTATTTATATATAGTTTTAATGATTTTTAAGTTGATGGAATCATATTGGGCAATTATTGGGACTTTCTTTCTAAAAAATAAGAATTGGGTGATGCAGAAGCCACACTCGTTTGAATCGAAACCAAAGCAAAGGTCAATAAAAAAAAGAGTTTTGTTTAATAACGCCAATAAATTCTCATTACACTATAGTATGATTAAAGAAACTGAAATCAAACATATCTATAATAGAGGTCTCTTGTTTCAGTTTTAACTCGAATTGATGACTAGGACAAGATTCAGCTCTCATCAAATGTTTTTATGTTTTTTGTTGATCTCATCAAATTTGTTTTGATATATCCTTAATTATAAGGACAAAAAAACCGGAATTAAAAATAATTGATTTTATTTCATCATTGGTTTACCATAGTTTTTTTTTTCCTTCTCACTTTTGTTCCTAATCAACCTTTTGCTTCTACAACATTTTTATCGTGAAAAAATATTGAATTTATTCTGAAAAATAGACTACTCAAAAAAAATCCAAGAAAGCCTACATATGTACATGGAATCTTGAATGCATGTCACGTAACTCTCTTCTCCTTCTCTATTAAGAAAGCCTCTTTCTTCTTCTCTCTCCCTATATATACACTACTCACAAACACTCACATACATATATATACACAAACATACAATATACATATTAATTTACACACATTTGATCATATACACATAGTTTTTTTGCTGACGAAAAAAGAGAATGGGTGCATTTGATTATATCTCTAGCTTTTGTTCATATACATACGCTAATGCCAAAACCAAGCGTAAGCCATTGCAGGTCTGTTCTTTCTCTCATCTCTTTTACAAGCTAGCTACTCTGCTTTTTTTCATTCTTTATATCACACATAATACTCTATTATCTTTATACTCAAACTGTTTTGGTTAACTTCAAAACTATATGCTAATACGTTATACGTCCCATGCACAAATTCAAATGTTACGTTTCAAAAATGTGAATATGGTTTTTGTTAAATACGTTTCTTCAAAACTTCATCAAAAAACAATTCGTTATACATAGCTAACACAATTGGTCGAAAGTCGAATCTAGAAACTCATTACTGCTGAATATAAAATATGCATGTTTATTTTAATAATTGGTAATTAAATGGGTTTTGTGTAGACAGTGGATATCAAGGTGAAAATGGACTGTGATGGTTGTGAAAGGAGAGTTAGAAACGTGGTTCGTCGCATGAAAGGTTCTCTTTCCCCATCTCTCTCTCTGACTTTGAATCAAAACTTTCTTCAATCTCTCTTTTTTTCCCTTTTTGTTTCCATTTTCTTTATTCTCCATGCTTTTCTCTTTTAAAGATTCTTATTCCTCTCTTAAAATTGCAATTTTATAGCTGGCCAGAATATATATAATTACAATTACTAATCATTTGCTCAATCCTTTGATTGGAAAAACTGTACCAAACTTTTAGTCCGAAAATATTATGGGTCAAATGGTCCCGAATCTACCTTTATTTACATATGTTAAAAGAGTCCCATGAAGCATTATCAGTAAATATGATCCAATCACATTTTTCCATGGAGTTATTAGTTTCTTTACTTTATAATAATTTTCTAATAAAATAAATTTTGTAGCCTAAAAAATATAGTAAAAGATCATAAATATGGTAGTAAAACAATTTGGTAAGAAAAATACTTTTAATCTTAAACTCCAACATAGTATGATATTATAGCAAACTAGAAAACAATTTTACTGATATAGATATACATTTTAATATTACAAAAACTTGAATGTTGAAACCGACCGGTACAGGGGTGAAATCGGTGGAGGTGAACCGGAAACAGAGCCGGATAACGGTGAACGGACACGTGGACCCAAACAAGGTGTTGAAGAGAGTGAAGAGCACCGGTAAAAAGGCTGAGTTTTGGCCTTACATACCTCAACATATGGTCTATTACCCTTTTGCTCCTGGCATGTACGATAAACGTGCACCTGCAGGCCACATCCGTAATCCCACTCAATCGTTTCCAACAGCAAACGCTCCCGAGGAAAATTACGTTTCCCTCTTCAGCGACGACAACGTCCACGCCGCTTGTTCCATCATGTGAGCCAACCAACCAAAAGATTACTCATAATCTCCATTTTGTAATTTGTATACTTTTGTTAAAATCAAAAGGTAATGTAGGAACTTTGTAATAAAATTATAGAGACAACACCGGAATCTATTTGATGGTTTATGTTTCGAACAATACTTTTTGTCCAAGAAGAAGTCAAATCAATAACCATAAGCTATGTAGAATCTTAAAAGTGAAAAATAGGTATAATGGACCAATTAAGCAACCAATGTTTGTCTAATTTCTATAGGACATGAATGACACTTTGACAATAATCATACATTAATAAAATAATTAAAGAAGAATATTAAGGAAGAGACCCAAAAATCAGAATCATGTGATTTGTTAGGCAAATTGCTTCATTTTTACTATTTTGACTAGAATAAGCTTCAAAGGGCAAGAGAGTGTCACATTTACAAGTTCCAATCTTTTTAACACCAAAGGAAAAAAAGAAAACTTTTGAAGATCAAAAGAATGCAAAAAGCTGTATTCTTCTTCCCCAAAAAAATGTCCAAGAGGGACCAAAGCATCTTTAGCTTTTCTTTCAAAGCTTCTTTCTTTAGAAGAAGGAATCATAAAGACCAGAATCACGGTAAAGGAAAGCTGTTTACTCACGGTACCGCATTACAAATTTACGATGAAATAAGACTTGAGTGGATATTTTTGGAGGCTGTTTGGTGTTCTCTAAGCATGCTTTAAACCTACAAAGATCATTCTGAATCAATATAAGATTAGTTTAAAGAAATGGATTTGATACTTTAATCAATCGTTTGAAAGAATGAATGGACTCACCTGTTAAATCTATCGAAATCGTTGAACTAGCGTGGAGCTTTTACCGCTTCTTCGCTTTCCTTATTCTGGACTGTGCCTTCTGCCATTTCTTCCTAGGCACTAGTTTACTCTTTGGCTTCAACTTTATTTCAGGTGTGAACTTGAAGTTTGGATCTCTCATTCGAGTTTGTATATCCTTGAAGAACTGCATGTTCAGTCTCTTGGGTCCACCTTTTCTTAGCTCTTCATACTCAGGTCCCGAGATAATGTTTTCAAATGCTCCAATCAGAATGTCAACATCACTCATTACTTCCCACACGTTTGTGTAGCGCCCATCAGGCCCTTTATTCAGTTTCTTCAACGCGTTCTCAACAGCAAGCTTCCTCGCCTTTTTACCGGGTGAAAGCTCCTCAGGTTCATTTTCAGATTTCAACAACTCTGAGATTGTCCTGTACTTTGGTTTCTCCTCAAACTCAAACAACTTATCTAAGTATTTATCAGATGCCTCGTTCGGGCGTGGCTCTGTTGGAATATCGTCGTCATCATCACCTTCATCGCCAGTCCACAGCGTTTTTTCCTCATCACTTCCTGACCAAACGCTGTACAATTCATCACTATCATCTCCATCAATTTGATCGGTGCTATCCTTAGCTTGTTGTCTAGCTTTCTTAATCTCTTTTTCAAGACGGTTTCTTCCGCTTTCTTGTTTTGTCTTATCATTGCTTTCGTCTTCACTTCCTGACCATAGAGTATCATCATCCTCCATTTCTTTCTCCCATGTTTTTCTAAAGTCATCATCACCTGGTTTCACATTACCAAATAGATTGTAGTCTTTTCCTCTTCCACTTGCATAAAATCGAGTTGCTGCAACACATTGAAACAACCGAAGTGTCACATATATTGAGACTCTACTTTTAAACAATATCACCTTCCCACCAGTGTGTACTCAATTCCAAAAAAACTAAACTTTAAAAGAGTCATGAACAAATAAACTCTCTGCGGCATTTCCACGAACACCTGGTCTACTACTTGGACTAATCCGAACCAAAAAAACTAAAGACACCAATATACGAACAGGCTCGGAGATATCATAGAGGCTTAAAAGATCAAAACATGTTGGAGAAAAATGAAACCTTGTATAGTCTGACGAAACTCAGCAAATACCCAATTTTGAGCAGAAGTTGTCGGACACGAAAGCAAGCGACTTTGTGATCTACAATTAAAACAGAGAAACTACATCAGCTTCGTAATTAGGAACTATTGGTGCTGTTTTATGGAATTTTCAGATCAATTGATAAACCTTTTGGTTACGATAGAGAATAGAGAGGAGAGTCTTCGCGCGAACATCCTTTTCTCTTTTAACGGCTTTTTTGATCGAATCCTATTTTATGAAGCAAACTTTTTTTACTATTCAATACTTACCGCGGTAAAAAGGTAAAAACAAAGGTCAAACATGGAATTTGATTGGTTTCTCCCGCGATTCTCAGTTCTGTTTCGTTAGAACAAAAATCCAAACATTCTCGTGTTCTAAAAATAATTCATCCGTACCAATCTTACTCGTTATACAATGGATTGGATAGCTTTGATTCAAAGATTTAGGGTTTTACGATGCAGCTAATACTTTTCTCAATCATAAGAATATCTTTCATGAAACTTTATTAGCTTGCACAAGTATATTACAAAACAAAACAAAAGGTACACATCAAGTAAATCAAATTGAAAAGACAAGAAACAAAGTATCAATTTTAACATAACATTATTTGGTCATTATAACGGATACTAATTCTGGACTTAGATACCTTATGTGATCACATATATCTAAAAAGTGGAATCATTATTTGTCAAGCAAATACAAAGCATGATTATAATTAATGACAAGAAAGTCAAATGGGAATAGATCGAGAGACTTTGGGATAAACTTTTCTGGCCGGATGACCCATTATACGACGACCCTTGGCGTGTTTAAAGATATACACCACCGCACCAACTGGCCACTCGATGATTCCGGTTATCAGAAAAGCCACGAACCCTAAAGTTGGTCCAACCACTTTGCACCGACAGGGGTTTTGTCTTGTTCCGCACTGTACACACGCCGGAAACACCATCGTTTTGAGAATATAGTATTGTAGTACGATCTATTATCGATGATCGATGTAGTTTTTTTGTGGAGAAATCAGATTCAAGGAGAGTGGAAATGTGATTTGTTTGATTTGTGAGAGTTGGATCTTTTATAGAGACGAATCATATGAGTTTTTTTAATATCTTTCTTGTTTCCACGTAGGGTCAGTGTGTTACTATTTTTAATCGTTATAGATATTTTTGGGTTATTATGTCGGCCTGTTACTATTTAATTATTATTTTTGAGTTTTGAGTTTAAAGAGGGGTCGATAAGATAGACACGTTTCAGGGCCAGCACAAAGGTCACTAAACACGTGGCTTAAGATAATTGGAAATAAGTTTGTGAAACTCTCTTACGTTAGGCTTTTTTGGAGGGTCAAGTTATGACTAATTGACTATGTCGGCGTGGCACGACAATGATTGAGGTATTCAAGTATTTTAACCGTGTTTACATTTATGTGGAGTCTCTCTTTGCAAGTCAGAAAGATCAATCGATAGATCTTTAATTTTGATAAATATAGGTGATTATTGTTTTCTTACATATATGCTTATGCATTCGTAACAATCTTTAGATTCAAAAATATGGTATAATTTTGATGTGGCGATCGAAGAAGAGCAGAAACATCACGATAACATCTAATACTTACAGCACCTCGTCAAGTATACGGAATTACGGATTCTGCAAGATATCACGAGTCACGACTACCGTTTTGAGACCGGGACGGGACCGGACCATTAAGCCTTACATGGATTCCGAACTTAGTTTTAACTGGATTAACTGTTAGGCTTTGGGCTTTGAATTTTAGAACTTTGAAAGTTGGGCTTTTGAGTAGATATAAAAACACTGCAGATATTTTTTTCCAAAGATTAAGAGAAAGACTAAAACGCACAAGTTTGGGTCGACTAAAAAAACAAAAGATAAATTATTTCTGTTGAGTAATTTCTAAAAATTTTGGTGTTCAAAACAAAAAAAACTAATAATCTATTAAGTGTTTTTTTTTTTCTCTTGGAACGAATCATTGATAATGAACTAAATACATAGAATCCAAAATTCCAAATGGATCAATTTAGCTAACATGGAATGGAATAGAGAAAAACAGATTACGAATATCTTGAGATTGACCGCTTCCAAAGAGATCAAAAATAAAACTCTATATATGTAATATTAATTTTGTTTTTTTCTTCCATAAGACTATAAGAGGTTTAGAGTTTCTTATTAAACTGAATTAATCGAAATTAATTAGTTTGAAAACAAAATAGATCAACACAAATCCAAATTCATAAGAAAAAGGAAAACAAAAACAAAATATTAAAAATCTGAGAAGAATCATTGTAATTTTTTGTTGTTACAACTCATCATAGTCTTAAACTCTTCAAAACTCACAAAGCCATCACCATCTGCATCAACGGCTCGAACCATCGCAATGCATTCTGCTATTGTTTGTTTTTCTCCAAGACGTTTCAATACCACATGAATCTCACTCGCCGATATTTTTCCATCACCATCAATGTCATACAAATCAAAAGCTTCTTTCATAACAATGTCTTCGTCCTCTTTATTTCCTTCACCACCAAGCATCAAGCAAGAAGCATATTCCGCAACGTCGATTTGGTTATCACCGTCGACATCAATCTCTCTGAACATGTTATCGATTTCTTCAGATGTTATTGAAGGAGAAAAGGCGCGAATCGCTTCAGCAAATTCGTCCCATGAGATTTTCCCATCTTTGTTTTTGTCGACTCTCTCGAAGATCTCTGCAACAGACATTCTTGCTTTGAGTAATATGATGGTGATGATCTAAAGTCTATGAAAGAGTCTGTGTGAGGAGGCCATCAACTAAATCTCTATTTATAAGAGAAAATCTCGAATGTTGTTTGGATTCCTACAAAAATTTAGTTTTGGCATGTGAGATCTAATTGCCTTTATGAATAAATTTTTTAATCTTTATTTCCTTTTTCGAATCCTAAACCATTATAGGTTTGGAAAACAAACAAAAAACAAAAGTAAGATATCCTTTTTTTCTCTGATAATCAAATCCATAAATTTTCTTCTTAAAAGAAACATATATAGCACATGCCGAGACGATAAAAACTGAAGTAATGTACAAAATCTTCTAAGTTCTCACAATGGGTATGTGGTAATAACTCACAAGACACTTGTTAACTCTGAAACAATGTAAGACTTGTGTGACTAGATCTCCTTTAGCATTTTTGGTCTGGATGATTAAAAGAAATGCAGTGATTTTGGTTAATTAATAGATTTTGTTACTTATTATCTTTAAATAGATGTAGATGTGCTTATTTTGTCAACAATAAATTTTGTAAATATAATGTAAATATTTAGTACAGTTAAAAAGATATATTGTGTTTATCAAAGGTACATTTTATAGATATTGATCTAAATCTCCAAAAGAATACTTTTCATATTTTTCTTGTCTTATCAAATTTATTTTGTATAGTTTACAGATTTTAGCTACATTTTAATGAATACATCAAAGTATTATAATGATTCCACTACTTTGTAAATTCAGTTTCTTATTTTCTTAAAACATCTAAGTGTATTTAATTAATGTAGTTTTAAAATATATAAAATAATAAAATATTTAGATATTTATACACAAAAGATAGAGGTAAATAGTGGAAATTTTCTTGGTCTAGTTAATGGCCAGCCAATCTTAATGAAAGTTTGAGATGGTAAGAAATAAATATTTTTAAGAAATGATTTGTAAGTATTATAAACAGAGACAGAACCATAGATTAAGATTTAAATTCGATAATGGAATAAATCCATTAGCTACTTGAATCTAAATTTTGTTCAAGACCAAGTCACATCCTAATTTTGCTAAGTTTAGGTTTTAACTTGGACCAATTTCGTTCAATTGTTGTTTAAACATTCCTCCAAAAGTTCCTAAGTAAAAGCACAACCTCAACTGTTCATTCCACTCAAAGATTTATATAATTTGATTTTTCCTTATTCCTCCACCAATAAAAAGAAAGATTGTTTTCATCTTATAAAAACGCGCACACAACCACATATTCACCAAGACATTATGGCTGATGCAACGGAGAAAGCCGAGCACGACCGTATTTTCAAGAAATTTGATGCTAATGGTGACGGAAAAATTTCAGCAGCCGAACTCGAAGAAGCTCTTAAGACACTTGGTTCGGTAACAGCTGATGACGTCAAACGTATGATGGCTGAAATTGATACTGATGGTGATGGAAACATATCGTATCAAGAATTCACTGATTTTGCAGGTGCCAATCGTGGACTTATGAAGGATGTTGCCAAAATTTTCTAATTTTTTTTGCCATACTTTTACTTTTGAAATGTTTGAATTTTTTTATATATATTGAGAGATTTGGTTCTAAGCATCGTCAATTCTTATTTTTGTTGTTTTTACACTTGGTGAGTTTTAATTTATATGATTGTATCCTAATTCCATGTAATGTGATGTGAGTGGATCATTCTTGAAAAGGGGGCTAGTTTGTTTTGTTTTGGTTTGTTGAACACCACAACAACGAATGTTTTGTTTTAAAAAGATATAAAAATGGCTTTAACAGTGAAGAGAACCAAAACATTCATAATTTGTTTTGTTCCTTAAAGTTCATTATTTGGTTTAGGCTTCTCGCATATACATTTTAAATCATTGATATAAAATAAAGTAACTACATTTTTAGAATTACTTAAAAAGTAAATATATTGCGGATGCATTCTCTTTAACGTAAACCTCTCCGCCTATCCTCTCGGTCTCACCTCAAACTTTCTCCTAAGTCCATGTTAGGACTTAGCCGGAGAAACCAATAACTATGCCTACACAGCCGTCTCATCCATCGATTACGACATGCTGTGGCTGTGGGACTCATGTTCCTCTTTGTTAGGAAGTCTTATATAGTTATATTTATATAAAATCAAAAGCTGATATTGTTCGGATTGTTTAGTCTTGACTACTCAGATATTGAAGTGTTGTTACGGGTAAAATCAAGAAATGGTAAGTCTGAAGATGTTCCAAGACTTGAGGATATTTAAACATTGCCATGTTTAAAGTGAGTTTAGAGAATGAGAATGTGGTCCAACTTTATCATATCTTTCTATGAATACATGTATTTTTCAAAAGTGGTGATAAAATTAGTAGTAAATATCAAGTTTTCTTTTACACATTCCTAAGCAAAACGGTTTCACCCACTTGATCAAAAGCTGACAATGAAAACCTCTCAAAAAACCCAAAAGTAGAGTTTGGACTCCGGCTTTTCAGAATAAAAAGACTCAAGTGAGGTTTAGCTTCTTTACTTCTATCATCATCATCATCTCCCAGAAACGTTAGCCTCTATGTAATAATCGAGTCGGTCCAAATTCATTCATGCGTCATTTTGTATATATTTTGGGTGAAATTAAACGTAACGTCAATTCGTTGACAAAAAATAAAATAAACGTCATTTCTTTCATATTTATTCAAACTATGAAAACACTTGCTCGTGCTGTTGTTACATACACACATGTTCCTCGTTCTCGAATCTCCACGACCAACGAACCAACTGGGTCCCAAAAGTATAAGGCACGGAATATTTCGGGCGAAATTGTCACAAAACGAAACTACTGGGGTAAGTTAAAGTAAAATAAAAACATAAGGTCACGTTCGCTAAGTCTTTTTTCTTCTCCTCTTTATGACGACGTATCTACCGCCGCAACTCCGCCGCTAGTTTCCACGCCGATGCAGCGATTAGAGGTTTCGTTTGCCACGCAAGCATTAGGCTTCCGTCGTTCTCCTCCACTCTGTATCCATCTCCACCGCCAGATAACGCCAATAGCAAACTCGCTTGCTTAAACGCGTCTGATCCGAGGTTAACCGGGTCAAACCCGGCGGATCCCATACGTTTTCGCCACTGAGCCAGCGTCTCGTGTCGCTCGATCCTATCGCTTCCTTCCGTCGCCACCAAGTTCAATATCTGTCTCCCTAAGTAAACCTCCGACATGACTCGGTCTTGACTCGGTATCACAACACCATCTTCGAGCGAGTCGAACAAGCTCGAGTAATAGTGAAGCGCTTCGTTAAACCGGTCTAAGAAAACGTCACCGTTATGGTTCGCTTCTTGTTCCACCACTGTTACGAGACCCGGTTTAACCGCCTTAACCGTCGCTAACAGCTTTTCGATCGAACCGGGTTGGGATAAAACCGGGTGAAGCTCGAAAACCGAATTAACCACTAGAGTCTCCGATTCGGTTCGGGTCTCGAACATATCCGGTTCTAAATCGGATAACCTCTCCGTCGTTAGACCATTGAATTTGAATTCGACGCCGATGGCTTGAGCCAGCTGAGCTAGCTTCCAACCTAACTCTTGAATCCCTTCTCGATTCGACGGATTCCCAACGCCGGTGAGACGAAACGACGGTGGACCACCGGGTCGGAGAGCTAAGGCTTGCATTAACGCCGGCCATTGCATACCTTGATTAAGCCCTAGATCGATTACGTGTACGACACGCGACGTCGTAACAGCTTCTAGAATCGCCTGATTGGCCGTGAAATGAGCGAATTTCAGGTAGGGACACGAGTCGTAGAAGTTCATCTGAAGAATCTCTTCGAAGGAAGGATCAATGGCGGCGGCGGAAGGATGAATCCGGTAAATTCGACGAGCTAGGGCTTCGGCGAAGTAGGTAGCGACTTTCCCCATGGCTCCGGCTTGAGAAGCCGCGAGTAATCCCACGCGCTTGACGAGAGCATCCGCGAGGCTCAGATTCTCCAGCTGAACCGCCTCGGCGCAGGCCACTAGCGCCTGAACGAGTCTAACTCCTGTCTCCTCGATAAGCACCACGGAACGAGTTGACTCGCTGGTCACTGAGTCACACCAAGGACCGAGTCGAATCCTCTTGTTGCTGTTACTATTGCTACTGCAACACTCATCGTCGTCTGTGATTGGTCTCAGATCGCAAATCCGGTTCGGGTCAAGATCCGGGTAGTAATTAAGATCCGAGAGCATGCTCTGAGCCCAACCGGAGAGATCAGAAGGATTGTAATGAACGGTGTCATTGAAGGCATTACTAGAAGAGGCAATATCATTGGACAAGACCATTTCAAGCTGTTCAAGCTTCTGTGCAACATCTGCCATGTCTGAAGATCGAACCTTGTAACCCAAAACAGCAAGAAACTCGTCCATGTTATCGTCTCCACCACCACCACAACCATTTTCTAACTTCTCCACCATTGAAGGAGCTTCTTCTTCTACAGACGTTTCTTGATGGCTTCGTTTCATCGTCAAGAAATGGAATTTTTTGGTGTTGGAATTGGTTAGACAGAAATTGTGGAAAGAAAGGAGAAGAATTTAAACAGGAGAAGGTAAGAGAGGAGAGTTAGAGAGGTCCAATGAGGGAAGTGAGGGACCTGGAGAGTGTAAGTAAAAGAGATAAGAAGGAAGAGAGGCAGGCCATTATAATTTCGCATGTGTTTTCTTCTCTATTCTTTCTTTTCCAAATTATTTCATTTTTATTACTATAACTTTATTGAATTTCTGATCCAAGTTACAAAAAATTCGTCGCTCTGATAAGGGCGTGTAGTTTTTGTTTAATGGTCCAATGGACTGTCATAGTCTATTAAACTATTTTTTAATACCCACTAAATGTTGAATTTAGAGTTTCTAGAATTATTAAATTGGGTGCTGCAGTAGATATTAGTCATATCATATGACCTATATTGATAACCCAAATAGTTCTTCTCGAGAAATGGAACTTGTAAACTCCGAAAGTAACAGCCCGTTTTCTTCAAGTATCTTGTTTCTATAACAAAATTTTAACTAGTTAACGTGACATACTGTAATAATTTTACTGACAAAATTTGATATTTATTTTTTTAAATGATACTATCTCCTAATAATTTGTTTGCCGAAATGGTATAAAATAATACTAATTTTTAAAAAAGTTTGAGAAGAAAATAGAGGTCCCGATAGAAGTACAGCTCAAAGTATTGCAGTTAGGGAGACAACGTGACCAACCTCACGGTCGACATGTGGCGGCAGTCGACATTAGGTATCAGACGTCTACAACATTACGTTGCTTTCTTATTATTATTATGTTTTCATTTCTTTATGTGTGTAAATTGAATTTTATTCCCCATACCAAAAACATCATTTTAAACATGATAGTTACATATATAGAAGATTTTTATAATAGAGTAGAACTGAACATAAAAATAGATTTCACTCTTGAATTAGTTTGTTGGTCTAAGTACAAATGGCTTATTATTTTCCGTTTTGTGAAAATAATGTATAATCCTGTATAAAATAAAGTTTCGAGTAATTTTATATGACTTAGCGAATGAATACACAAGCTAAATATATTAGTATATTACCCTTCGTTCGTTGATATATTGGCAATTTTGAGGGAAACAAATAAATGACGAGACTATTTAATGGCCGGATACGTTTTGAAATGTTACCCAAGTTACTTTCTCGACATTTTAGGCGGATGATCCATTGACTAATTATCCTCTTAATTATTCGAACAATAAAAAAAACTACACTATCCAAAACGTGTGGTAAGAAGATATTTATCCACAATGTTCCGTAAATATCTCATTTATTTACATTTTGAAACCTATCATCAAACTAAGTAACCAACCCTGAAATATTTAGTCAATTATCTTACAAAAGAAACTCAACAAATCCCCTATCATTGTGACAAAAACCCTTGATTTCACTCTCTATATATACTTAATGATCTTCCTAAAACACAGTCACAACGAAATAAGCATGGCAAAAGCAATCGCTTTAACTGTCTTTTTGTTCTTATTCTTGTCATTAATATCTCTAACCCTAGCAACAGATTATCCACTATTCACAAAGTCTCGATGGATCGTAAACAACAAGGGCCACCGCGTGAAGCTAGCTTGCGCGAACTGGCCTTCGCACCTCAAGCCAGTGGTAGCAGAGGGGCTGAGCAGCCAGCCAATGGATTCAATATCGAAAAAGATAAAAGACATGGGATTCAATTGTGTTAGGCTCACTTGGCCACTTGAATTAATGATTAATGACACTTTAGCCTTTAATGTTACCGTGAAACAATCATTTGAGAGATATGGATTGGATCATGAGCTTCAAGGGATTTACACTCACAATCCATACATTGTCAATACTCCTCTCATCAATGTCTTTCAGGTATAAATACATAATTAATCATGTGATTCTAGTATTACATAATTTCTTCAACTCAAACAAAAACTATTCTTTTCATGTTCAATTAAAAATCCATGGTTTTTAAATAAGTCATTTGTGACTGAAAAATATGACTAAAACATGTTTTATCTTATATTGCAATAATGATTATTTTTCCATTTCTTTTCAGATCTGATCATCGTTGTAATGAAAAAAATATATTTCACATGCTTCTTGTTTTTACTATATGATATCTTCTAACGCAAGGCAACATGTTTGTGTAGGCTGTGGTGTATAGTCTTGGGAGGCATGATGTGATGGTGATACTTGACAACCACAAGACCGTACCGGGGTGGTGTTGTAGCAACGATGACCCGGACGCGTTCTTTGGCGACCCAAAATTCAACCCGGATCTATGGATGTTGGGTCTTAAGAAGATGGCCACAATATTTATGAACGTGAAAAACGTTGTTGGTATGAGCCTGAGGAATGAACTTAGAGGCTACAATCATACATCAAAAGATTGGTACAAGTACGTATTTATAAATTCCATTTTCATTTATTTATCATAACGCCCATGTGAAGCTTGAAGGCCAAGGAAATTAATACACGTTAATTATCTGTCTATTTTAGATCTTAACAGATTATATTCCGTTGTGCTATACATAATTAAATCCACAATAATAGTTAAGTACAAGTACATTAAAAAATATATATTTATATTGGTTAATATAGGAATCCAATGTCCATCAATTTAACAACAAGAATCAACGCATATAAATAATAAATTAACTTGATTCTAACCTTTTTTTAAATAGAAAAAATGATTATTATTTTTCCACATGTAGGTACATGCAAAAAGGAGCAGAAGCAGTGCATACATCAAACCCTAACGTACTGGTCATACTCTCAGGGCTTAACTTCGATGCTGACCTAAGTTTCTTAAAAGATCGTCCAGTGAATCTTAGCTTCAAGAAAAAACTTGTCTTGGAGCTTCATTGGTATTCTTTCACTGACGGTACTGGTCAATGGAAGTCACACAATGTCAACGACTTTTGCAGCCAAATGTTCTCTAAGGAGCGTCGTACCGGCGGTTTTGTTCTCGACCAAGGCTTTCCTTTGTTCTTGAGCGAGTTTGGGACCGATCAAAGAGGTGGCGATCTTGAAGGAAACAGGTTCTCGACCAAGGCTTTCCTTTATAATTACATTTAGATATTTGCTTACCAATCAAAGCTTAAAGTACTTTTATCAACCGTATACCATTAGGTACATGAATTGTATGTTGGCATGGGCGGCCGAGAAAGATTTGGATTGGGCGGTTTGGGCGGTTACGGGAGTTTATTATTTCCGCGAAGGCAAACGTGGTGTAGTTGAAGCTTACGGTATGTTAGATGCGAATTGGCATAATGTTCATAACTATACTTATCTCCGTAGGCTCTCCGTCATTCAACCACCGCACACAGGTATTCATCAATCTTGCTTGTAATTTAACCAGATTATTATTACATATAGTTTGATGTAAATTTAATAAACAGGACCCGGTGTAAAGCACAATCATCACAAGAAAATATTTCATCCGTTAACCGGACTCTGCCTAGTGAGAAAGTCACACTGCCATGAGTCCGAGCTCACGTTAGGTCCATGCACAAAGGACGAACCGTGGAGCTATTCTCATGGAGGCATACTTGAGATCAGACGCGGTCACAAATCTTGCTTAGAAGGAGAAACAGCGGTCGGAAAAAGTGTGAAACTTGGCAGGATATGCACAAAGATTGAGCAAATATCGGCCACAAAGATGCATTTGTCGTTCAACACTAGTGACGGTTCGTTGGTATGCTTAGACGTGGATTCGGATAACAATGTTGTTGCTAATTCTTGCAACTGTTTGACCGGAGATACTACTTGTGAACCTGCAAGCCAATGGTTCAAAATCTTCTGAGGTTTATTTGTTGATTTAAGCTAAGAGAGAATAAATGTCTAATTAGGATTAGTGAATTGTTTAGTTATTCTACGTTTCCCTTCATAAGCTTCGTCCTCTGTGTTTTTATGGCAGAGAGAAGAAACAATTCTCCGAAACGATGACGATTTTGTATTGCCTTACTTCTTCACAAAGTTAACTCAAAACTTTTTAGGTTAGAACCCTAAAGCATTAATATTACCCTAGTTTTCATATTATCTTTTAAGGAAAAAAAACAAACAAAATTAGACCAATTTGATGAGAAAGTATGCAAAAATCCTCCACCTGAGGATTAAATTTGTGTAACTATTACAATCTTTTCACATATCACAATCAATCATTCCATACATGGCCAATACATAACCAATACAATTCTGTAATAGTAACTTACATATGATAATCTATTTTAGCTACTAAGCTTTACTATCTGGATCTCTTACACCTTCTACAAGATTCGGTTACTAGGTAACCAGCCTCTCCATCTCCATGTATCATGAAGACACTAATCATCAACATGTAATGCACACATCTAACTTATGCTACAAAACATCAAACAGATACAAGAAATGCTTACTTGGAACCATCATTGGTAATTCAGATAGCGGAGAGCAAGAGTATCATTAGGCTTTGAGTCTGACTATCAGATACCCATATACTTGACCTGAACCTGGCATATATAGCAGCTTGAAACTATAGAAATTGGAGTGATATCAAGAGCAACTGTAATTTCCTTTCCAGTTTCTAATACATGAGACTGCAAATAGTCTTCACCTTGGTCATTTACCGGCTATTCAAATCAAATTCTCCTGCTTCACGCCAGTTTTCTTGTTCCCCTGTCTCTCCATTCTCATTCTCCTCATCATTCAAGAAATCTTCTGAAGGTTCCTTGTCCTCTCTCTGACTGTTGTTTCCCCATCCATTCATCATCTCATCAGGGTTCATGTTACGTCCCTGTTCTCCCATCTCGTGGCTAAGCTGAATATTGCTGCCCTGATTTCCAACCGCATTAGCCCTTAATGGGTTACGAGCCATTATCTCAGCATGAGATTGAGACTGTCCAGCTTGAGCTAAAGCCGCCATCCGCAGCTTAGCCTCCTGAGCCTCCCGGCCAGCCTTCTCCCTATCCATTTCTGCTTTCAGTTCAATCAACGCTTTCCTTTCATCTTGTAGCAAAGCTTGTTCTACCATCAACCTTTCCTCAGATCTGAATTCTCCCATAGCTCTCTTTCGAGTTATTATGTTAAAAGCTAGTGCTTGCTTCTCAAACGTTGCCGTGAATTCAGCAACTTTCGCAGCAATGTTGTTATCCCATTGTTGAGAGCGGGACAAGGCCTGGCCTGTTGGGTCTGAATCAAGGATTCTATCATCCTCTTCTGCTTCGTAATCTGCTACGACATGATAAGGTAATAATCTGCACAGGTTGTAAGAATACACGCAATGTGAGTAGTGACCGCAGTAAACCAGAAACAGAATGTTCAAACAAGGCAATGGATCTATCTAGCAATTATAAACCTAATATTACGTCAATAGAACCTTTTCACACAGATATGGAAGAAGACAGGTAACAAAAATAGCAAGAATAATTAGTAATATCCACGGAACTCAGTAATGTTTCTCAACACTCAAAAGGAGGTATTTATAGCTTTTACGAGAAAAGACAGGACGTAATTCCAAATTGATCTCAAAGAAATGAGGACCATGCAGAGATGCCACATCAAACTCAGAGAGAAGAACAGGATCTCTTATACTTATAGACAGGGAAAATATAACAGATGCAGCATCTACCTTTTTCAGAAAGATACCTATTCAAGAAACTCATGCTTCCAGTAGACAAAGATCCCGTTTTTAATCTATAGTCACAATCTATAGTTGACCAAAAGGCTAACATATAGTATCATTCTAATTCTACTACCAAATAGGACAACAGAAAGCCTCAGGGCGACTCCTAAGGAGATAACAACTCAAAACCCAAAAAAACGTGATAGATCATTAAATTCAATTATTAATAGATAGATCAATGTTTGATATCATTAAATTGAGACTAGAAAACTATACTAATTGCTGCGGCTTTGATGAATTTCATCAAAAGTATATAAAGTTTGATAATTTGCATTTGATACAACAAACCTCTCGCAAGCATCTTCGAGAGAAGAGAAGGGTTGTTTAAAATTGGGGTGACAAACACGCCAAGCGTCCTGATAAGCGCATTGAAGCTCGATGTGATTCAATGGCCTCATCAATTTCTGCTGCTGCTGCTGTTGTTGTTGTTGCTGCATCATCTGCTGACTCGATACATTCTGCTGCTGCTGCTGTTGAAAATTCGGTGTCTGCTGTCCCAAATTAGGGTTAGGGGTAGGATTCTGCTGAGGCGGAGGATTAATGGGTCGGTTCTGAATCAACCCCGGTGGCCGGAGATGCACGTCGATGTTCGACGGGAATCTAGACATTGCTGCTTGTTGCTGTTGTTGTTTTTGCAATTGCTGCAATAGAAGCATTTGTTGTTGTCTCTGTTGTTGTTGTAGTTGGTGTTGATAGAGAAGTTGTTGTTGTTGCTGCTGCTGCTGAGGATTGTTGTTACCTCCCAATGGTGGCTTCGTGTCCTCCATTTTTGCTTTCTTTCTCTTTTAGGGATTCTATTTTGGGATTCTAGGGTTTTTCGGGGAAATGTTCTTCGCCGTGAATAATGGTTGTCTTGTCTAAGTGAGAGAAGAAAGAGGCTTGTGATTTATCTGGGCCAATCTAATTGGGCTTTTATGATTAAAGACCACAAATATTAAGCCAACTAATCAGACTAAACCGGGAAAACGATAGCCAAAGCTGAACCCGGGAAAACGATAGCCAAAGCTGAACCGAGAATGTTTCGATTTTGATTTTTGACCGTTCAATATCAAAAGTTATTTTTGATATCAGACATTATTTTACTATATGATTCAAGTAAAAAAATACATGAAATTACAGAGTAGTTGTCTTATAACCCTTAGGAAAAAAGAATGAAAATACATGTAATCTCTATGGACTTGCTTGAACAAAGGGCGTTTATGGCGTGTACATTCATTCATTACGGTCCAAAAACAAGTTCTTTCAAAGATCTAAACGGCGAGTTGTGACCATAAGCCACTGCATCTCTCCACAAAGCCAGTCCTGTTTCATACAAATGGGGGAAGAAACGGTTAAATGCGTTCAGAGAGTGATTTATGAACATCTCACACTTGAATATATGGTGGAAAACAAAAATGGAACGATGATAATGTAAGAGAGAGTATCTGTGAAGTAACCAACCTATCCATGAGATCAAACCAATTGTAGCTGCCACGAAGAATGACTGGCTGGTGCAATTTACCCTGTGGAGAATACCGGATTATCGATAAACTCATTTACTTGTGACAAAAGAGAGTTGTGTGCAAGGGTTCTTACAGGTATAAGCAAAGAATATTTCCATATCCATAAAAGAGAGTTGCCCATAGCGAACCAGTGAGCCTGCGTCATGGTTTAATGAATATCAAGCAGTTTTTTTACTACGGGTGAATATAGTTTAAGCTGAAAGGTTTCGAATTGAGAGAGCTTATATTTACCACATCAAATCACGGATAAATAGTGCTCGAGGGATCATAAGCCCGTTTCCCATCATCGAGAGCAACATTGTGATTGACGATAAGCCTTTTATGTTGTCCGGGTTTAGAAAATTTGTCCACTGAAGTGTAGAAGAACATCAGATATCCAATAGGGAAAGAGCAATTAGGAGAAAGTTCAAAGAACGAGAGAAAAAATGAGTTGTTATACCATTTGGGAAACTGGCATCCACATGAACATAAGAGTTGCTGTCCATCCAGATAAAGACCCTACAAACCTAACACCTTTCTCTGAAAGTTTCCCAGTTCGAGCCTGCATTCTTACCAGTAGGTAGTTAAGAGAAAAGAAGAACACTTATCCATATAAACAACTACACATCTTAACAGTTGTTTTGAAGGATCTACGAAACCAGGAATTAGTTGTCAGAGAATCCTAATACAGACTTGGAGAAAAAGCATCAAGGCCACCATTTTTTTTTTCTATAAAAAAGAAAACTCCTATTTCCTGACATAGTTTTTTTTGTTCATAAAGCCCAATAACAACACGAGGACTGAAGCGAAATTGCAATGAAAGAGATTCGGCATCCAACACTTAGCTCAATGCAAATGGTTACAATATTACCCAAGCTAATAATATGAAAACTTGTTAAAAAGGTTTCGAGATAATCTCCTAGAGGCTAAAAGTGACTGATATGACTAACCAATGTCAACACGTTACTTACAGATAAAATTATGGGGGGAAAGTAAAAAGTTTTTGAAAGCTTACCATGATTATAGCTGCCACAGCAATACCAAAAGCAGTTGTCCCAGGCAAGATACTGTTTGGTACAAGAGGGACAAATGTTGACCACATGATCTGCAATTTTCAAATTCGAAGTGTCGAATTAATTAAAACAAGTGTCTAGTCTAATGCCTTTGGAATACATGTCAATGGAATCCACTGAGCAAACCCAAAACTTAAAAAGGGAAAAGAGTAGTAAAGAGAGATTACTTGAGGAAGAACGGAGAGTCCACCAATAGTGATAACGTCTTCCCACAGTTGCCACACAGTTTTGCTAAGCTTACCGAAATAGTACAAACAGTTCACAATGAGACCGATGGTGACAACAGCTGAAGTAGCAACAAAATACTGAATAGGCATTGCTTCAGCCATTGTGAGCTGTGCAAGCACAATGTGAGTAGAGACCACTCCCAGTGTTTGCACCACAGCTGCTTCTTTTTCTCTCTTCTTAGCAAAATAAGAAAGCAACGAAAGGTTTCCTAACAAACCAGTCAACATTCCCTGTATCCAAAAAACAAACTCTAGCAGTTTCAGATTCTATCTATCACATCCACTAAATCCCCTGTAGAAAAAACTGATCTATGTAATATAATATCTTTCATTACCAGCCATGGGACAGCCGAAAGAGCGGTATTGTTTCCCGCCAAAAGATTCTGGGTATTGAGGATGATCTGAGGCAATTGGAGCATGAGAAACGGAATGTTTGCTCCACCGGAGAACTTGGCCGTCCATGAGTCCCATTCTTGGTATTCCTTAAATTTCCCCAAACCTGGATTTCCCTTTGAGAAAAAACCCAAAATAAAAAACATCCACCAACCAAAAATTAACAAAATTGAGCGTTTGATTTTAGAATTCATATGCTCAGAAATTCAAACCGCACCTGCTGATTCTCGTGAGGGAAGTCGGAGTCCGAGTCCGATTCCGAGTTAATTGAACGAACAGGAACGAGTCGGCGAGTCGAAACAATGGAATTCCACCGAGTCAAGCCATTGACGCCGGAACAAGAGACAGCACCACCGATAGACGCACGCTTTAGAGGCAGGCTAGAGAGCCGGGATGTAAAAACGAAGGAAGAGCGAGGAGAACACGGGAATATCAATACACGATCACCACCGAGAGACGTCGCGATGGCTTTACCTTCCATGGGAATGTGAGAGAATTATTGTAGTACTTGGGTTTGGAACAGAGAGGAGGAAGAAGAAGGGTACATCAGTGAAATCATGTAAGTGAGAGTGTTCTTGGGCCGGGAAAGAGATGCACGTGGACGGTTGGTATTATCGTTAATTGTAGCAATGATCATGTGCTCTTTTGTATTGATCCTAGATTTTGTTTTCTTCAAGTTTCGGTAACAGAGGATATAAAAATTGAGTCAAAACTAGAAGAAAAATTCAAAAACACGAATATCTTTTGAAATGGCTTGAAACCCAATAGCTTTGGCTAGAGAAAAGTCCATTATGTTGTGTAAGCCCATTATCTCACAAACGTCTTTTGCCAAAAACACAATTCTCAACAACTACACAATCGAAGTCGAACTCTCAGGATTCAATCTTGATACCAAAGAGAAACAGAAATAAACTAACATCATCGCTACTGTCGCCTATAATCTTGTGAGCTCTTTATCGTCTTCAATGGAAGGTAGACTTTCTTAAATGAATTGCTTTTGATAATTTTCAGTTTTCATTAGTCGATTGTGTAGTCGAGCTTCCAAAGCTGGATCCTTCAAAATTCCTTAGTGTTGGTGTTTGATTCAGTTCGATGATGTAAAAACTCAAATAAGAGTGATTCTAGAATGGGAAATTTTCTATAGAAAGGTAGACTCTGTTCTGCTGTCTCATTTTGAAGTTTTCCTTTTTGGATTACCAAACCTGCTAGCTTCTTACTCAATTTCACCTTTTTAGCAATCAATTTTTTCATCTGTTGACTTGAAAATTTCCGGGAAGTTTTATGTTTGAAATTGAGAGAAAGTGGGGTTTTTTTTTTGTTTTCAGGAAAGGTTTTCCAAAACTTTAATGTAGTACAGAGCTGCTACCGACAAAATAAGCAGTTTAAGACACGATACCAAAGAGAACCTGACCTGTTCATGTCTACTTTACTTCCCTGTCCAAGAGAGAAGATGGCATTTAACCTCAACTCTTCCATGCGTGCCCACACTTTGTCTAAATACCAGTTTGTTCTTTCAAAGCAAAGAACTTTTTACTGCAATGGTCCGTTCTAGGCTTCTTTAGTATTTTTTTCCCGGCATCAAATTTTTTATAGCCCTGCATTTGTGTATTGTTTCCCTATTTTGCTTGGCAAAGAGATGTGGTGTTCCTTAAATCTCTTTTTTCTTGTTGAAATGGGTGCCTTACTTTGGAGTTTTCATTTGCAGCTACTTCGTCAAGTGCTACTGTGCCATCTCTTGACAAAAATGATTTTCTGAAGCTCCAAAACGGCAGGTGAACCATACATCACTTACCAGCTAATCATATATTTCTCTGTTCAACAACATTTAGAAAGTACTACAAATATCCACATTTTAGAATTCCATGTTGACTCACGCTACGTTTCATTGTTGAATCCCCAGTGATATTCGGGGTGTAGCGGTCACTGGGGTTGAGGGGGAACCTGTAAGCCTTCCTGAACCAGTGACTGAAGCCATAGCTGCTGCTTTTGGGCAATGGCTGTTACACAAGAAGAAGGCTGAATCCCGGCGTTTGAGAGTATCTGTTGGCCATGACTCTCGCATCTCTGCACAAACTTTGCTGGTATGTATCTATTTCCTTGATTTGTGGGACGTTTTCCATGTGGCAACAGTTGAGACATTAAGTATTAACCTCTAAGTATTTGGTCTACATATCTCTTTACTCGGAATTTTAGCCCAAGACGTTTTTGCACTTCTGGAAACAGTCTCTTTATGCAATGAATAAGTAATTTATCCACTGGAAATTTCATTGTTTACTTTGTAGGAGGCGGTTTCTCGAGGTCTTGGTGTTTCTGGATTAGATGTTGTTCAGTTTGGGTGAGTGGTGACTAGCCTTTGTTGTCCTCAACAGACGTAAATGAAAATTTCATTGTCAAATATTACAAAATTATATTCTCACTTGTTACTGGAAGCAATGCAACAATCAAGAATTTTGATAGTGTAGTGCTGCAAGGTCATATAATTGTTTGAATCACATTTCCCATATAACCTATTGAAGCACATCTCTTGAAAATTGGTTTATGTTTTTTTTTTTTTTTTT
>Ga0041059_1000032_pt1 | contig 59679 bp, 48 predicted proteins | sample AraColnosormetaG_FD_56232 | JGI IMG/M metagenome (GOLD analysis project Ga0041059, IMG submission 56232) | Arabidopsis roots microbial communities from North Carolina, USA - Col MF nosort | ecosystem: Host-associated > Plants > Roots > Unclassified | place: USA: North Carolina | collected...
CAAGCATCATAGCGCATCTCCTCCCTGCCATCATGAAAAAATTAGCTGAGACAATGGACCTCCCTATAATATCAACTGATGACCGTGAGAAGCAAGCGGAACTCCAGGCGTCTCTGTGCGGTGTTCTCCAAGTCATAATCCAGAAGCTGAGCAGCAGGGACGATATGAAACCTATCATAGTGCAAAACGCAGATGACATCATGAGGTTATTCCTAAGAGTGTTTGGTTGCCATAGTTCAAGTGTCCACGAAGAAGCCATGCTTGCAATCGGTGCTCTTGCCTATGCGACTGGAACTGAGTTTGTGAAATACATGCCCGAGCTTTTTAAATATCTCCAGATGGGGCTGCAGAATTTCGAAGAATACCAAGTCTGCTCAATCACCGTAGGAGTGATTGGTGACATATGCCGTGCGCTGGATGAAAAAATCCTACCCTTTTGCGATCAGATAATGGGTCTCCTTATCCAAAACCTTCAAAGTGGTGCACTCCACAGATCGGTGAAGCCTCCAATCTTCTCATGCTTTGGAGACATTGCTCTGGCGATTGGTGCTCATTTTGAAAGGTATGTAGCTCCAGCTGTTCAGATAATGCAAGGTGCTGCTCAGGTGTGTGCGCAGATGGACACCCTTGACGAGGAGCTTATGGATTATGCAAACCAACTCCGGAGAAGCATCTTTGAAGCATACTCCGGGATACTGCAAGGGTTCAAGGATGCAAAGGCTGAGCTCATGATGCCCTATGCTCAACATCTGTTGCAGTTTGTTGAACTAGTATCCAAAGATTCCCTGAGGTCCGTACCTTCTTTTTTCAATAATATAATCAATTTATATATCTTTTCTAGTTTCACTATTCAGTTTAAACTTATTACTCGGTTTTTGTTTTGGGAGCAGGGATGAGAGCGTGACAAAAGCCGCGGTTGCAGCAATGGGTGATCTTGCGGATGTTGTAGGGGAGAACACGAAGCAGTTGTTCCAAAACTTCACCTTCTGTGATGAGTTCCTCAATGAGTGTCTCGAATCAGAGGATGAAGATCTCAAGGTCACTGCACGCTGGACTCAAGGAATGATCGCAAGACTCGTGCTCTAATCATAAATTTAAAGGCTTTTCCATCATCACTACTCGTGCGTCTCTCTCTCTCTGTCGTCATTGTTTTGAGTAAAGGTTTCAAAGAATAGTTGCGGGTCTTCCTCTTTGCTCTGTCTAATGATGTTGGGATAGTGGTTAAGGGGGGTTTTGGGAAATTGTTTTGGGGCTATCTCTGTTTTGATGCTGCGTCTTATTTTTTACTCTGTAGAAGAAAAACAAAATCTTTTCTTTTTTTTTGGTGAATGGAATTATCCACTTATCGGTGGTCACTTTTTGAGTCAACTTTATGATTCTATGTTTCTTAACGTGAACAATTTCGACAGAATTTAGCAAACGATTAATTTGATGTAAAGGCTCATCATAACTCCGATGATCTACGTAAACACAAACTGCGAGGTATAAGAAATTCCGTTTATACAAAAGGTGCCAAATTTTCTTTAAAATAACGACGTTACATCATTACATGACACCAGTAGAAGCTAAAAGCCACCACATCATTACATGACACCAGTAGAAGCTAAAAGCCACCACATCAGGAGGAAGAGAAGGTATCGATAATGGTGGTGTGAAGTGGGTCACTAAGGTGAGTCGCCCAGTTGTTGAGCGGTCCTTTACCGGTTGCAGCCGCCTGAACCGCAAAACCCAAGAATCCAACCATGGCTAAACGAGCATGTTTGATCTCAGCTAGCTGAAGCTGAGCCTTCTTCACCGGGTCAGACGCTAGTCCTAACGGGTCAAAGAACTTGCCTCCTGGATACAAACGCTTCTCCGAGTCCAGTTCAGCGTTTCGTTGGAACTCAATGTAGCCGATCACTAACACTTCGATCCATATCAATGTCGAGATAGAGAACGGCAATGGCTGTCCTAAGTAAGATGATCCATCCACTAGCTCTACCTGGTAAATTAAAAATAAAACAATCAGACAGATGTCGAAACGCTAAACACAAACGCAAAAGTGACGAAAAGAAAAGAGGCGATACCTTGCCGGCGTCTTGCCAAGTAACACCGGTGAGCCATTCGACGGTGATAGCGCCAAGAGTGGCGAGCATTGCCCACCGACCGTGAATCAGCTCACATTCTCTGAATCTTTGTAGCCCGAAGACTTCACTATATGGCTGAAACGGCGTCGATTTGGGGTCCACCGCCTCGGTACGAGTCCCGATCACTTCTCCGTATAAGTTCTTGGCTAAGTTCTGGTCCAAGGAATCCAAATCGAATTGGAGATACTCCGCCGGTTTGCCTAAACCAAAAGGATCGAACCCGTAGTCCCCGACAAGTGAACCGTCGAGATATTCGGGTGATTTTGCGCCTGGGAACCATAGAGGCCGGTCTGAGATAACCGTCTTAGCCTTTTTGGGAGATGCTTTCTTGGTTCCGAATCCGAACCGGGCTGTGAACCGGCTTGAATTGGAGCTAATGTCGGAAACCACCCGGGTACCCATGATTGAAGAAGCAGCAGCGGCGGTTGAAGTGGCGGCCATCTCCGGCGTCGTTAGTTAGTTCTGTCGCGTTTGCGGTTTGTAACTTATCTGAAGCAAATGGCGTTTTTAAGTGGCGGTATGTGTGTGGGAGAGATCTCAGAGAACGAATCTTGACGGTTAGATGGAGAAACAAATCCATCTGACGGTAGGAAACAAAATCAGCCTTATCTATAAAAAGCTCGCGTTATCTATCCTGTCTGTCTTTTAGAGTTAGATGAGGCAAGCAAGCTGATTGGGCAAAAGAAGCTATTGACGAATCGCATAGCAACGCCACTTGTCACTTCAGCAGCACATGTCCACTTGTATAGTTGTATGCCTTGCATACTAAACAAATTCAAGAATATTGATAATCCGGTTAGGTTCGGTTACAATTGTCTCAAACCACAAAGGAAGTCTCTGTCTTGTAAAAATTCGAAGAAGGCTTCTCATTAAGAAAATATGATTACATGATCGCATCCGAGACAGTACAATAGACCAAGACAGGACAGCTAACTGTTGCGCAACCAAACAGCACACTCACAAGAAATTTAATAATACATTCAGGAAAATAAACCTCAGAAGCAGAGTCTCTAGATACTTCTGGAATCGATGATGATCCAGAAACAAGTAGAAACTTTGTCGACAGCACTCAATCAGATCCCCGTGAAAACGTTTTACATTAAGAAGAGAGCTGGAAACGGCCACTAGTTTTTTTTCTTCTCCATCCCTGCCAAAACACCAAAGACCATATGATTCTACAAATACTTAATACAGAAGAGAAAACCCGAGGAGTAACATCAACGAGGACTTACAAAGGCAATGTAATATAGGAAAGTCAGTCCAGCCAGGATAACAAACCCGATTTGGAACACATTGTACCTGAAATATAAAACCTCAATAAGACGCATCACGGATATAGCATATGACTGCTATATGTTATACCACTTCTACTTACTTGTAAAGGTACTTAATTCCTCTAAGGGACTGCAATGTGTGGCCAAATATCTCCTGGGCAGCAGTGGCTTGAGCGTAATATCCAAATGCAGTGGCACAAAATTGAATCACGCTGCATTTTAAATGAACCACATTACTCAGACTGTGAGGATTAACATGTAATTGTGAGGGTAGCAGCTGTATATTAAAAGTCTTGGTTTGACATCTAATAGAGTACAAAGGATACCCAAGTGCATGAGTAAAGTAACTATAAACTTCGATTCAGGCATTCGCCGGAAAGGAAATTAGTTTTAGTGATGGCATGAAAACACTGATAAGTTAATGTATGCACATAAACATGCTTGATCTAGATCCGTTTATCAGAGTGCACTTGATCCCAACAGATACAAAGGCAGAAGAAGAGACCAGAGAGACTTACCTGATTGAACAAAGAAGAATGAGGCCGACATTGAAGAGGAAAGAGTTCATTAGAGTAGCTCCCCATCTGAAATAAGTTGATATGGCCAATCAGCAATCAAGAGAAGGTAATGAATGACCTTGGAAAATAGCCAAATAATGTTGAAACCGGTTAGATGGATTACTTCATTGGATGAATGGTAATGAAGACCAGCTTCAAACCCAGCATCATTGCCCCAGCGATAACAGCAAGTAGAAGGTAGAAACAGAAGAAAGCAAAGGCAGCAGTGCCTAAAAGACCTGGAGATTTCCACACGTACCAGCATGGAGTCAGTTAGAAACAAAGAAGAAACCTTATACAGGATAACAAGGACAAAAGTATGAACTTACCCCAAACATCATCAAGCTTAATGAAAACCTCGTTAAGAAAAGGGGAGAGAGGAGGGTCGACGAGTAGATATATGATGATGTGTGCAACCCAAGCAATGGAAACGATCAATCTACAAAGACATTAAAAATTTGCCATTTAAAAAGACGCTTAGCTCGGGAGCTTAAGAGTGCAAACCTAAATATGCAAGAACTGTATGCATTATGCATGATTTATACAACATGTAACAAAAAAAAATGCAAAGGAGGTTTCTGCTTAGATGTACTAACCCTACGATTCCAAGAATAAACTTGGCCAAGTATCCGAGCACAGTGAAAGCCCATGCAGTTTCTGCCTGGAAAAAGGTACCAGGGAATAAAATAGTTGAACAAGAAAAATATTATAGTATAAGTTCTAAGATACACTCGTCTTACCTGCTCTCCTTGAGGATACATCTCTTCTAAGAGGTTCACATCTTCCTCCAATTGGAGCAACTCCTGCAGGGTTACCACATTCAATTATAGGATTGAGGGGACACAGCTTAAATCCACAACCAAGCAAAGAAAAGCTACCAATAAAGTCAATAACCAATTCTACTATCTCACTAGCTTTTCACTACAAGTTGTCATTCTCATAACTCCACAGACGACCAAAGCCTCTTTACACACAAGGGACCAGTATGAATAGGCAAACTTTCCAAGTTGCTACTTATGAAACAAAATTTAGATAAGATACTGAACCTTGAGATATATGAGGTACCTTTTCAACTGCTTTCACATTTTTCCGCCATTTCCTGCCCTTAGCACCACTTCTTTCTTCCTGATGAAGTCCATCAGCTGCTTTCTTTAGTTCTCTTGCCTTTTTACCTAGTTCGGTTGCCTCCTGTAATATATTTATGGAGTTAATCATGCAAGAGACAGAGGGATTGACTCAAGATCTAGAGAGATGCTTCCAGAGGAGAACAATAACCAGACCTTTATATATTGTGATCGAGTGATAACAGCCTTTGGTCGCCTGATGAATGCAGTGATAAGTCCTAATGGTAGACATGCAATACCAACACCACCAAATATCTAGAAATATTTGAGAGAACAATTAGTTATCAGATTTTTTTTACTGAAATGTATAAATCAAACATCTATTTACTTCAATGGATACAGAATTATATCTTGCCATGCATCTCATCTGTTGAGAGTTTGTGTTAGTCAATGAAGAATCAACAATATAAGACAGATTAAATCCTTTCAAAGCAAACAATGCACTTCTCAACATGAAAGAACAATGGTCATACCGTGAAAAGAACTGACCCAACAATTGTCGCAAGAGCAACAACATATTCTGGAAAAGTAGTACGCATAGTCCATGTTTTCTCAGATGTGGGATTAGCTGTAAATGCTGAGCACTGCATTGATAGCCAGAGACAGGAATATGTTAAATGCTGAAACTCTCTACGGCATAAATGACTCATGATATAAAAACTAATGCTAATGCTACATTCAAGAGGCAAACATACCTGGCGAGCAGTGTTACCTATGCATGGTTGAGTATTTGAAAACTGCCAGGAAGTAGGGAAAGTGGATGTGGCAGAAGCCAAATGCCTGACCGAGAAGTCCACCTTTCCAATGACACCTACATGATGAAGATGTTACCAATAATGTTAAGGTATTCCTAGCATATAAATGGATAAGATAGATATCTCAACCCAAGCCCTGATTGGGTAATTTAAAAGCCAAAATTAACATAAGAATGCAGTCAAATCATAGAGACCAACATCAGATTCATCCTTGCCACATGCTCACTAATGGATTCAATAACCACTCCAGCTAAACAAGTATAACCTCCAGACTATCGTCATTCGTCAATACAGAAAGACGCTGAATTTCAAGTCGACAAAAGAATTGAAAACAGAGGAACAACTAACCATATAAAATTCCAAGCACCAGAGCACAAACAACAGCCGTGGTAACTACCCAAATTAAGGCACTTTTTATCCTCTTTCCAAGAGTCCTGTGAAAAAACGAAAGAAAAAAAGCCCACAAATTGTCATCAGTATTCGATTAACTCAAAACTTACAACATAGAGATACTAAAATTTCATCAAGCTACGAACTTGTCCTGGTCGCCTTCATAGAAAAACATTGCGAAGGGGATGACAAAGAACACGAGAATAGCGTCCACGATATAAATAGCAAGCCAAAGATCCTTCATGGGCAAGGTGAGATTGCAAGCTCCATTGTATATAGCATGTCGACAAGCATGCCGATTGGCCACATCAGCCGGTAACATGAGAATCGAGATCATAGCAATAGAAAGGCCAAAAACAACGACGAATTTGGGGAAATAAGCCTGGTTTGCATCATCTGGATGCTGATAGTTGACGAGAAGATAGATGCTAGAGATGAATACGATGACGCAAACAACGATCGCGACAATCACGAGAGCGAGGTTGAAATCGCCCATCGTGTGCAATGTACAACGTCCCCAATTCGAGAGATTTCGATCCCGGAACGATTTGGAAGATGTAGCACCCAATTGCAAAGGCTAGGGTTTTCTAGGAGTTCAAATTTTGAAAATTGAATTTGGGGATTTTAGTAGATCTGGATTTCTTTCTTTTTTTCCCTCTCGAAAACCAGACGAGGGAAGAAGAAAGAGGACTGGGAGAGGATGAACATTCTTGTAAATTACGAAGCTACCCTCAACAATGTGCTCTCGTGCCTAATGGCTTTGGGTGTAAACGTAAATTGTTACTAGGTTTGGAGATTAGCTGTCCGAAGCAAATGATTCGGACAAAATATTTCAACTAATGAAAGACATCTGTAAGTAATAAACCAGTGACCAATTGTGTAAACCGGACACAATTTTAAAAACAAAAAATGTCTTCACACTTGGCTCCAAAAAACCAATTTAACGACTCTTCTGGCCAAAAGACGGTAACAGTACAAGTAGTTTGAGTAAATAAAATGATACACCTCCTATCGTGGCGAACCGAAGCTCTTCGGTCCCTTCGATCTCTGGAAAATCTCCCTCGGATACTCGGTTAAACCCTCCGGTTAACCACCCTAAGCTTTTGTACCCTTCTCCGTGGAGCTTTGATACAGCCGCCAACGACCTGAGAATGAGATTGAAAAGCAACACCATTTATAACAACCAAACCGAACCAAAGAGTTCAGTTTAATTTATACTATCCAAACCAAAAGATTCTATGATCAAATCGATTGATTAATAGTTTATTTAGTTTGATAAGTTTCTCTAAAATCTGGACTAAAACTGGCAATGATTAACCAAAATGCAACATATAAAGCTGGTACCTGAGTCCTTCACCGCACACGACGAGCACTTTACTCTCTTTGTCCGGGACAGCCTCCACAACACGGAGGGCGAATTCGTCATTGATCATGGTGAATCTCTGGCCCGTCCAAAGCCCAATATATCCCAAATGAATCCATTTCTTCAGCAACGTGATCGGCCCATTGTCTGGATCTTCCACGAACAGTGGCACGTGTAAGGAACCTTTCACGCGTGCCTTTTCTCTTTCCCAAGCCGGCCTCACGTCTAACAGTATATATCCCTCCGACGCCACAACCGCATTGGCTTCTTTGGGCTCCACCGCCCGTACCTTGCCGGAAAGTATCAGCTCTTTACCGGAAACGGCGGAGATCACTGGTAATCTGTATGATTGTCGGAGGCGTCGGTTTAGTACTACTGGTAGCTTGTGGATATGGTTTAGCTGAGGAAGAAGAACTGTCATCTTTAATTCTTTTGGATTTTCAGAGGAATTTAACCAATGATATTGTTCTTCAGATTTTTCATTTTAAGAACACCCCAAAACTTCTTACTTATTTCCATTTTAGGCCCTCAGATATTTCATAATTTGACTATCACCCTCGCTTAAAGTAAAGTAACAAACATATACTAGTGGGGTCAAATGTTAAATAATAAATATATAGGGCTACTAAGTGTAAATTTCCTCTCTTTGAAACGACACCGTGATTCTTAATTCTGATAAGGTTTGACTTTTGAGCTAGGTTTGCCGAACCAAAAACAGAACCGGTAAAGACCAAATAAAAGAACCGGTCGGGTATTTCTTGTATCTCGATAAATATTTCGAACCGGTACGGAATGATCCGCTAGAGTTTTTCCCATTGAAGAAGATCGAGTGAAATTCGAAGAGCGAATCAAAGAGGAAGAAGAAGAAGGAGGAGGTATAGCAATGGGGGTCGATTATTACAAGGTTCTTCAGGTGGATCGGAATGCGAAAGACGACGACTTGAAGAAAGCTTATCGCAAACTCGCCATGAAGTGGCATCCAGACAAGAACCCTAACAACAAAAAAGACGCCGAAGCCAAATTCAAGCAGATCTCCGAAGCTTACGATGTAAATTAACAAAATGCGTTTTCTCTTTTCAGAGAGATTCCCATCTTTTGCTTGAATTTGAGCAATTGTGTAGTTTGTCAATTCACTATGGTTACTTCTCTGGCAATTAAGTAATCTTGATTTGCTTGTAGAATTGTGTTTGATAGATTCCTTATGCTGTTGGATTTTGTAAGGTTTTGAGTGATCCTCAAAAGAGAGCCATCTATGATCAATATGGAGAAGAAGGTCTAACAAGCCAGGCTCCGCCTCCCGGAGCAGGCGGCGGGTTTTCGGATGGAGGGGCTTCGTTCCGGTTCAACGGTAGAAGCGCAGATGATATCTTCTCGGAGTTCTTTGGCTTCACAAGACCATTTGGTGACTCACGTGGTGCAGGTCCCTCTAATGGGTTCCGGTTCGCGGAAGACGTTTTCTCGTCAAATGTTGTTCCACCGAGGAAAGCTGCCCCTATTGAGAGACAACTTCCTTGTAGTTTGGAAGATCTCTACAAAGGAGTCAGTAAGAAGATGAAGATCTCTCGGGACGTCCTCGATTCAAGCGGGTCAGTTTTTTTTCAGCTACATTGTCATGAATTGAGTTTAAGAATCACCTTCTTATGGATTTAGTTCCAAAACATTGATTTGCTTAGGAATTTTTACCTTAAGGAGCTTTGGAGCTGGATAAATACATGAAAGATGTAGTGCTAGAAATTAGTCATTAGCCATTGGATAGATTATGTTGGACTCATTAGAGTTGTTTTTTTTGTAGCTATGATGTTGTTGTTATCGGTAATGCAAGTTGAAAGTGTATTCTTTGTTGCAATGCAGGAGACCCACAACAGTTGAGGAGATCTTGACGATAGAAATCAAGCCAGGGTGGAAGAAAGGGACGAAGATTACCTTCCCGGAGAAAGGAAACGAGCAGCGAGGAATCATACCATCAGATCTTGTATTCATAGTTGATGAGAAGCCACATGCGGTGTTCAAGCGAGACGGGAATGACCTTGTGATGACACAGAAGATCCCTCTTGTGGAAGCCCTCACGGGATACACTGCTCAGGTCTCGACTCTGGATGGAAGATCAGTAACGGTTCCAATTAACAACGTGATCAGCCCTTCTTATGAAGAGGTGGTGAAAGGTGAAGGCATGCCAATCCCTAAAGACCCATCAAAGAAAGGGAACTTGAGAATCAAGTTCACTGTTAAGTTCCCATCGAGGCTAACAACAGAGCAGAAATCTGGAATCAAACGAATGTTTTCGTCTTCCTAGTCTGTCTCTTTCTATCTTACTGCTACGTTTGATTTTCGGTTATGACTAGGTATGTGGTAGTGTGGGTCTTTGTTTGGGAGATTGTGAGGTTCTTGAACGATGTCGCATTGAGATTTCTCAACGTCCTTCAGAGCTTTTGGTTTGGGTTTGGGGTTTTACATTTTAGCATTTTTTTTTTTTTCGTTCTTTTAAATTTGTTATTAGATTGGGGGAAAAATAAAAAACTAAATAAAGATTCTTTGCTTCTTTAGTTTGTTTAGAGCTTTCAAATTTTCTAAATACATACAAGGAAAAAAATGTATGTGGCACTATGCCACTATGGCACCAGCTCCTGCATTCTTTTCTATTTCAGTTCAACTAAAACAATTCCTAAAATTATTTTGATAAAAAAAACATATTAATAAAACTTTTCATGTTTTGTTCTAACAAATCTTCTACAAACAGACGACGGTCACGTGATTTGGGTTTAGAGAGGTAGAGCGGGTGAGAGTCGTGAATTTGGGTTGTGTTGAAAACATGAAAAGAAGAAACATGTTTTGGCATGAATATACCTTTTTTCTTCCGTTAAGAGTGAAAATGATTATCTCAATCTCATCTCTATAAATACCAAGAAGTCATCCTTGTTATCGTACATCTCTCTTTGTCTTTGCTTAATCATAAACTACTCTTTCTTCCTTGTCGTTTCAAATGGCGCAATTGTATTCTTCCGTGAAACCCACGCCAATGTTGAAAGATGAGCTAGACATTGTGATACCTACGATTCGAAACCTCGACTTCCTTGAGATGTGGCGACCTTTCTTTGAGCAGTATCATTTGATCATTGTTCAAGATGGTGATCCTTCGAAAGTCATCAACATTCCAGTAGGGTTTGACTACGAGCTCTACAACAGGAACGACATCAATCGAATCTTGGGTCCCAAGGCCTCTTGCATTTCCTTCAAGGACTCTGCTTGTCGTTGCTTCGGTTACATGGTCTCCAAAAAGAAGTACATCTACACCATTGATGATGATTGCTTTGTAAGTGCTCTATTTCATGTTATGCTTAAGTGAAAAAGTTCTTAGACTCTGTTTGGTCAAACCAAAGTCTTCTTCAAAGTTGACAATATATGTGCAATGTAGGTTGCAAAGGATCCAACAGGGAAAGAGATCAATGCGCTTGAGCAGCATATCAAGAACCTCTTATCTCCATCAACTCCGCATTTCTTTAACACACTTTATGATCCATACAGAGATGGGGCAGACTTTGTTCGTGGATACCCTTTCAGTATGCGCGAAGGTGCCATAACCGCGGTCTCTCATGGCCTCTGGCTCAACATTCCTGACTATGATGCTCCCACTCAGCTTGTGAAACCTCTTGAGAAAAATTCCAGGAAATTTGATCTTCCACTGAGGCTACCAATTTTGTTTTGCATCCCTTCTGTAAAAACTTAAACGATGAAACAATGCTTATTGGTTAGTTCTTGGTTATATGCAGGTATGTTGATGCAGTCATGACCATTCCCAAAGGAACTCTTTTTCCTATGTGTGGTATGAACCTTGCTTTTGACCGTGAGCTGATTGGTCCGGCTATGTACTTTGGGCTTATGGGTGATGGACAGCCAATTGGACGCTATGACGACATGTGGGCTGGTTGGTGTGTCAAGGTAAATTCAATTCTTATCTTGCTTTTGTGCATTGGTTATACTGTAATACCGTTACATTTGTCCAATAATATAGGTGATATGTGACCACATGGGATGGGGAGTGAAGACGGGTTTGCCTTACATATGGCACAGCAAAGCCAGCAACCCATTCGTGAACCTGAAAAAGGAATACAACGGAATATTTTGGCAGGAAGAGGCGATTCCGTTCTTTCAATCCGTGACTCTTCCTAAAGAGTGCACTTCGGTGCAGCAATGCTACCTCGAGCTGGCCAAGCTCGTGAGAGAGAAACTTGGGAAGGTTGATCCTTACTTCATCACACTTGCAACTGGAATGGTCACCTGGATCGAAGCTTGGGAGGAGCTTAACTCCGCGGAGGGAACTGAGGCTGAGGCACCAAAAGGCAAAAATTAGTAAAGAGAAGGTCACTGAATAAGGCAAATGGTATTGTTTACTAGGAGAAAAGGGTTTGAGTCACATGTGCAACCCTCTCTGTTTTTCTTAATCATAATTTGATTTGCTTCTGTCTTTAATTTCTTGTCATCAGTATTTGTGTTCTCAGTGCATTGTCAGTTTGTCACAAAAAGAGAAGGTGTAATGTGCTCTATGCATTTTGTTTTCTTTAAGGTTTCTAAACTCTTTATCTATGAAATATCTATCATTCCTATTTTCCTTAATTTGAGAGTAAATTTACACAGTTCTCAAAGTTTAAGGCTTTCTTATCATAAACAAGCCCTCATTGTACAATGTACATTACGACTAGCTCTGGTCATATGCTTAAACAGTGACTCAGTAAGTAATACCAAAAGACATAAGAACATTGTTTGGTGTACTGAGTTACCATCTTCTTCAGTTTATCAAATTCATGAACTTCAACATAATTGAAAATCAGCATATACAAAACAATTTTGAAGAAAGTTGAAACTTTAAAGATAGAGATTGGAGAAAGAGGATAAAAGAATTGAGAATTACCAGCAAAACAGAGCTAGAATTTATCAATCTCAACGCCATCTCTTAAAACCTCATAAGCATCTCGGCTTCTGCTTTTCTTCATCCCTGCCGTGAAATGTACCTTTGAAGAATCAGCAGAGATACTTGTGACTTTAACCCATATCATTACTTTTGTCTTCATCCCTTCAACATCAGCTAGCTTTCCCTTCTCGAGAAATCCGGTAACTGTAGTGGTGAATCTCAAGACTGATGTATCTTTGTAACCAACTTCGCAGATTGATGGAATAAAGACAGTTAACTTCCTCGTCTGTTCATTGAACTCGTAGTTGGTTGCATCACGTGGAAAGATCCCCACAGGCAAACCAAACTCCTTTAGTAACTCGGGCAATGGCTTCTGCATTTTTCCTGATAACGAGATTAGAAACCAACAATTTGTTGAGGAAAGATGCGGCTCCTTAACTGTCGAATGAAACAGCAAGAATGAGTACAAAAATAACCAACCTTTGATTTTGTTCACCAACCATTTTGTTCCTCCTTCGATGCTCGAAGACAAAGACTGGAACAAAGAATGTTTACAGATTATAGAAGATCACAACATTGCATCATTGAGCTAAATCATGTTTTGAAGAAACCCACAGGAACACTAGTAGCACAAAACAGTCTCAAAAAATTATCTACTCTTAAGATCTTGTTCCTTCTACGCCAAAATTCGTCTAATATCATCACAAACGATTTCAAAACTGAAGAATTGCAGGAAACTCTTATACAATCCAATGAACATATGACAGATTTGTTAGAAAATTGCAGAAATAAAGCGCAATTGCGCTACTAAGTGAAGAATCAACGAGCTACACCACCATTTACCAGACTCTAAGATCAAAAGAACCCTAGATCGATTACGACACACTAAAAAGGATGAATCAAATTTCTCAAAAGCATCGGATCGATAACAGAAACTCAAAACAAAAACTGAAGCATCTGATTCCGCAAGTAGTAGTGAAAGAGTAGAGAGAGATTCGTACGTTGATATCGTCACCGACGGAATCGAGCTGCTTGTTCGCCTTCTTACCTAACCAGTACGAGCCTACCTTGTTCAAGATCTGATCCATTCTCTCTCACAGATCGTTTCTCTTTCTCTCGCCGAGATCGGAGGTGTTTTTTTTTTGGTTCTATCACCGATTCATTTAATTTCGTTACTTTGTATTAACACTATAAGAGCCAATAGATTTTTGACACGTACCAATTTGAAAGAACGATGTGGATTGTAGAACAAACAATTTAACTTTGTATTAAAGTGTATATAGGGCCAATAGAAGAGAATCAGACAAAGTTTATTACTGACAGTGAAAATAGGATAAGCTTTTATCTGACGTGGACGGAATCTCCTCGTTGACGCCATCCCATTGGATGGCCATGAGGCTACCACACGCCCGTAAATGTGGTTCTATCTAGACCCCAACACGTGGGTCTAATCCAACGGCCACTACACTCGATTCCCTCCTATATTACAAAACCCTTTCTTCTTCATCAGTTCATCATCCACATCGCATGCTGATCAAAGACATAGCTTCAAGGGAATTTCTTCATTTACCACTAAACCCATCATGGCACCACTTCTCCTGCTGGTTCACTGAGATTCCCACAACAGAGGAAACTGGCAAGGAGATCACTGGTGGTGGCAGCAGAAACAGCTGGCTCGATGAGCGGAGTCATATTCGAGCCGTTCGAGGAGGTAAAGAGAGCTTATCTAGCCCTACCAATCACCGCTCTTGTCTCCGTCGCTCACCAAAGATACGCACAAGCTTGTGAGGCAGCTGTTAACGAGCAAATCAAGTAAGCATCATCCAACTTATTAGCTATCAAGACAAAATAAAAAACAACACTTCTACATACAAGTTATCATAGTTAGCAAAGAAAAAGATAGTTGAAGTTAGTAAGATTTTTGTATTTTGTAACTAAAAAATACTCATGTTTCACTAATTCGATGGCACTAAGTCACACCATTGGTATTTTGTTAATGTTACCTCCAAATATTGCCACCTACCTAATTCACCTTCTATTTTGTAACAGGTTGGTTGTGCAGTGGTTGAGACAATGTCTCGTACGTGTACCATGCCATGTATGCGTATTTCGACAGAGAAGACATAACTCTTAAGGGTTTAGCCAAGTATTTATCGTTAAAATTTCATAATCATTCTAAGAAACAGAAAGTTATATATCTTCTCACTAATCCTAATTGCCTTTATAATTGCAGATATGTCAAAGAATCAAGCAACGACGAAAGAGAGCACACAGAGAAGTTCATGGAGTATCAGGTTTCATAATCTTGTTTCACAGTTTCCACAATGATTTTTGTTTCTCACTGTTCCTTCCCTCTTAATCAATAGATATCTAATTTTCCAATGTGGTCCCTAAAGAAGAACTAAGAACCCAAATCTATCTAAAGCCAATAAGCCATTAGTGAAACCAGAAGTTGCAGAAGGTACCCGTTTTGTTAAGAGTCCATTAAGGTGCTAGAATCGTATGTGGTCTTTGCTTCCTCAGAGATTCGAAGATGTGAAGATCATATCTGAAACTGAGATACACGTACGAGATCACTATTAAAGCCAATATTATAGAGACAAGTCACAGATACTATCTGATGACATGTACTTCGATTCTTACCTAAAATGTAATGACATGTTACTTTGTTTCTACAAGATTGACAATTCCTAAGCACAGAAGCTATGAAAAGTTCATGATCTTTTCGTAAAGATTCTCTTTCTTTGTGACTGATCTATTATAGAAGGTTCATAAACTACAAACTACTAAGCCTCATGTACCAGTGAAGATCCGACATGAAATTCCTGTAAAGACTTCATAAATACCATCTGTTGATCATTTCTCTAAATACTTCCGGAAAAACAGTTACCAAACTTGCATGAAATTTGAAAAGGGGAACTGACCATCTTCGTGAGGCAGGCGGTGACAATATTCATCAATAATCCAAAGACTCTGGCTATGAGGATTTGTATCTCTGTGAGACTGTGACTGTTTTCAAGAGACAGGGACAACAAAATTATAACTTCATAGTGTGTACTGTGTACACTCTCGCTAAATTGGATCGAGTTCTCTGGCCTGTAAAATCTACCCCAATATAAGACAGAAAAATGGCAAACCCTAACAAGTTCAATGGTTCAGTGGAGACACTAAGCAGGTTCCACAGTTCAGAAGAGAAGCTAGGTAATAATCCCAAAGTTTGCTAGGCCACCAAGATTTGGATTCAAAATCATTAAATCCTTATGAAAGGCGTTTAAGAATATAATGAAAGCATAGAAACTAAAAAACTGCACTTCTGTTCCTTTAGAATTTGTACAACCTAAATCTGAACTTGTGCATCAATCTGCACAGCAAAAAACGATCAGGAAAACGGCAGGAGCAGCTGCAACATGAACACGGAAACTTGCAGGGGGAAAAATCTTAGATTGATGATGATGTTACAGGAGAAGAAAATTCAAAATCATATAACAAAAATCCAAAGTTAAGTAAAGTAGAAAGTGTTTACATCAACGGAACTGATGGTAGATAAAGAGGTTTTTGGTTGCTAAGCTAAAACCAAGACTGCTCACACATATATCATACAAATGAAGTGGTGCCAAGTATGTTTATTGTTTGTTTATGATGCTCCAGATACTGTTACATGTCTCGTATGCCGTCATCTTATTTGTCTCGAATTGAAACTTCTCAATTAGCCTCTTTTCACGATCTACCATATCTAATATGATTTTCAAAATCAAGGATTCAAAACACCTAAGGATAAAAAGTGAACAATATATATGATTAAGAAAACGTTGATAGAATAGAGTGATGATGAAAGAACAGGATACAGCCTGAGATCTTTGATGGATCATCAATGTCCGGTATAACGTTCGTGACAGAAGCATACATTGATAGCTTTTTCCTGTAGATAAAAAGAGGGAACAATGAGAAAACAAATGTAACGAGCATTCATAACAAGCAACTGCAGTAGTGAGGTTTGTGGATCTTACTCAGCTCTCAAGTCGTCCCTCACTTTTCTCTTTGTAGATTGCTTATGTTCATCTATCGATGACAATTGAGCATTCAGGTCCTTGAGTTCATCAGCGACTAGTGTATTGACAATTAAAAAACCAAAAGATTAATTTTTTCATGTCACTGAATCAACAACTAGGATATTTTCACTCAAAAACAAACAATACTTATCTAAGCTCGTCTTTTAGCTTGAACTCCCGTTCCATCTCTTCGTCAAGCTCTTTCTGAAGACGTTCAATTTCATCTTCAGCCGCAATATCTGAATATGCTTCCTCAGTTTTCTTCTTACAAGCATAGAGTTTCGTCTTACAATCTGCGTCCAAACCAAAAAAATTCCTCGCTCAATCCAGCTAAAGCCACATTATTTATCTAGTAAATTATCTAGAGAACCAAATCGGAAAAACAAAACTGACCTTCAATAGAGCCTTGTATCTGATTGAAATCCTCATGGCAAGCAAAATTGAGAGCTTTGAACTGCTCAGAACTTTGAGATATAATATCAAAACCATTCTTAACATTCAATAAGTTGATCAAATCGTCTCCATAAGACATGAGATCTTCAATATCGAAATTCTCCGACGCATTTCCCATTTCTGCTGCGGAAAATTGAAAAATCAACTATCTAGCAGCAAAAGCCCTAGCTCCACACCTCAAAACCCTCACCAGAAAAATCGTAGATTTCTGATACCACCAAGTAAGTACGTGATATTCTGGAATCTGGAGAGAGGAGGGAGATATGAAGAGGAAAGATCTGAATTTTGATTTTTGATTTTTTTATTCCAAAAGTAAGTTTAATTTGACATAATTAACTGCTAAAAATATATGGACGCTAATATGGGCCAAGCCCATTAGTTTTCACTTTCCATAATGGGCTAACAAAATTTATGACCAATAAGACTCATGTTTAGGCTAAATCATAGCGGTCTTCATCATTTTGTCCACTATTTTGTTTTCTTTTGGTCGAAGATATTGTCAAGTATTAATTATGCAATTACGTGAAATCATGAGAGTCATCTCCTCCACACATATAGCCCAAAAAGACCTTGACTTTGAACATTTCGACTCTTTCGTCGTTGATAGCATAAGAACATGTCCATATTTGAAACTTAAACTCAATGCTCTCTCTTACTAGTTACTTCATACAATCAAAGTCAAAAAGCTCAAGATACCACTACTCAATGGGCATAGCAAGATCCATAAACTCGTTCATGTTCTTCTTCTTTCTAATGATATTATCAAACGCTTCTAAAAGCTCTGTTCTTGCTGAGGCCACGACAGCGAAATTCACATTCATAGGTTTCAAAGAAAACCAAACGGATATTCAAACAGAAGGAGCTTCCACAATCCAACACGACAATGATCTTCTTAGACTAACTAATCGGAAACAAAACGTCACTGGAACAGCGTTTTACCGCAAACCAATCAGATTGCGTGAGTTAACCAATTCCTCCGATATCAAAGTTTGTTCCTTTAGCACTTCTTTCGTCTTCGTCATACTCCCTTCAAGTCCCGGCAACGGTGGTTTTGGTTTCACGTTCACACTTTCTCCGACCCCGAATCGTCCAGGAGCCGAATCTGCACAGTATTTGGGTCTGTTGAACAGAACCAACAACGGTAATCCATCGAATCACGTATTCGCAGTGGAATTCGACACGGTACAAGGATTTAAAGACGGCGCAGACAGAAGAGGAAACCACATCGGTCTTAATTTCAACAACCTCTCCTCCAATGTACAAGAACCACTCATTTACTACGACACAGAGGATCGAAAGGAAGATTTTCAGCTCGAGAGCGGCGAACCAATCCGAGTTCTTATCGATTACGACGGATCCAGCGAAACCTTAAACGTTACAATCTATCCGACGAGATTAGAGTTTAAACCCAAGAAGCCTCTAATCTCGCGACGAGTTTCAGAGCTGTCGGAGATTGTGAAGGATGAAATGTACGTCGGATTCACCGCCGCGACTGGAAAAGACCAGTCGAGTGCTCACTATGTAATGGGTTGGAGTTTTTCAAGCTGCGGAGAAAATCCAATGGCGGATTGGCTCGAGATCTCGCGGCTTCCTCCTCCACCTCGCTTGAGTAACAAGAAAGGTTACAATTCTCAAGTCATTGTTTTGATTGTTGCTTTATCGATCGTCACACTGGTCTTGCTTGTGTTACTATTTATATTTGTGATGTACAAAAGGCGAATCCAAGAAGAAGATACTCTAGAGGATTGGGAGATTGATTATCCTCATAGGTTTAGATACAGAGATCTCTACTTAGCAACGAAGAAATTCAAAGAGAGTGAGATTATCGGTACTGGAGGATTTGGAATCGTTTACAGAGGAAATCTATCTTCTTCGGGTCCAATCGCAGTGAAGAAGATAACCTCAAATAGCTTACAAGGTGTTCGAGAATTTATGGCAGAGATCGAGAGTTTAGGAAGATTAGGTCATAAGAACCTCGTGAATCTTCAAGGATGGTGCAAACACAAGAACGAGCTCTTGTTAATTTACGATTATATACCCAACGGAAGTCTCGACTCGTTGCTGTACCAAACGCCGAGAAGAAACGGCATCGTGTTGCCGTGGGACGTGCGTTTCGAGATCATAAAGGGAATCGCGTCGGGACTGTTGTACCTTCATGAGGAATGGGAACAGATCGTGGTTCATAGAGACGTGAAACCGAGCAATGTTCTTATTGATGAAGATATGAACGCTAAATTAGGCGATTTTGGACTCGCGAGGCTTTATGAACGCGGAACGTTAACGCAGACCACGAAAATCGTTGGCACTTTAGGGTACATGGCGCCTGAGCTCACACGTAACGGTAAAGGCTCAACCGCGTCTGACGTTTTCGCGTTTGGCGTTTTGTTGTTAGAAATAGTGTGTGGGAATAAACCAACGAATGCAGAGAACTTCTTCTTAGCTGATTGGGTAATGGAATTTCATACTAATGGTGGAATCCTTTGCGTCGTGGATCAGAATCTCGGGTCTAGTTTCAATGGCAGAGAGGCTAAACTAGCTCTTGTTGTGGGGTTACTATGTTGCCATCAGAAACCAAAATTTAGGCCATCGATGAGAATGGTGCTTAGATATTTGAATGGTGAAGAGAATGTTCCACAGATTGATGAAAATTGGGGATTCTCGGATTCTTCGAGAGACGATCATAAATCGAATGTTGTAGGTTATGTTTCGTCTGATAGAGCCTCGAGCTCGAATACTTTTTCGTCTTTCTCCAATGTTTCTTCAAGCTCTATCGTTAGTGGTAGATAGTTTCATAGCACTTTTAGCATAGCTTATTTATTTTCTAGAAACAGAACATTTTGTATGTTTTTACTATTTATGCTAAGAAGGAACTAAATGTATGACGTGTGTGTCGATTATGTCTTATTATGGACCAGTGAACCCATTACCCATATTACTAAGTGAATGATAGATACAACTTGTACAATACAAGGGTTCATTGTTTCCAGCTTTATTAGGTACAATATTATTTTTGCATTACTAAAAACAGACTTTTCTTTTGTCTAAACATTTTTTTGTAAATTATAACATAAAATGCAAATAGCAAACAAAATATATTTTCTTATTCCAATGCAAACAAAATATCTTTCTTATTCCGTTTTAGTTTGCTTTTGTTATCAACTCAAGACTTTGATCGGTGACTTAAAACAAATGTTAAAAAGACGATCCAATCCCCTCATATATGATTGAAAACTTTGATACAAAATGAGATTGACAGAAGATAAGACTAACAGGTCCGTTCTAGATTCTTTCCAAACGTAACAGCATGATTGGATCATTTTAAGCAATTTCAAGTGGAGAAAATAGAAAAATATTGTGTGTTGCCCAATTATTTCAATCAACAATTCAAAATTATTATGATATGGGCTTGGTAGGTTGATGGTTTCACTTTCATAACACAACGACAAGTGAACTACGAACCTATGCCTCAGTTTGTGTCCAGGTTCATGATGGACATGCCTATAATTAGAAACGTGTATTGAAAGAAAGCGTCTAAACTTTGCAATTGGCTACAGAAGTTTTAAAACAATGATTGCGTTGTGAACATTACTGAATTTTCATAACAACTCAAACCATTTTTTACAAATATTACGACACAGTTGTTTTGTTACTGTGATATCTGTTGTTTCTATGCTTTAAAATTTAAATAAACAACTGTGATTCGTTGTATAGAACCGTGTATCAGACTATCACTATCCTACAAGTTAATTAATTACGCCAAAAACAAGTTAATTACGCCAATCAAACTAAAGAAAACTATAATAATAGCGTGACTCTATGGTTTGGTACTTTGGTTAATGTGCTGCTTACTTGCTCATCTTATCTATGATTAGAATATTTACTTAATAAGTGGAGTTTTAAACTGTATTTCTCATGTATTTTAGTGAATCTCATATTAACTTATTAGGTTATACTTTTTGATAAATAATTTAGGTTAGACTTAGGTAAGATAAGTACGTATTAAACTGGGATGAAGATAAAACAATGCCAAAACAAACGGACACGCTTCAGCTGATGATAGATTTAATTTTGCCAATAGTATAAACCAGTTACGCCTTTTTATAGAACAACTCTGCCATACTTGATAATTCATACACTCTATCTCTTCTCTCTCTCAATCTCTCAAAAGATCTCCGGTAACGTTTTAACGTCGGTGAAAAAATGCGGAAGTTAACGGCGGTTAATTCACTACTGAAACGGAACAATTATCTTCTTCCGCGCCATGGCTCCTCACAAACAGCAGCTCAGAGAACATCCTCCGTCCGCGAGACCGAGACCGAAACAAAACTTCCGAAAATGCCCCCGTTCAATTATTCTCCGCCGCCTTACGACGGTCCATCTACGGCAGAGATCATCGCAAAGCGGCGAGAGTTCCTCAGCCCCGCTCTTTTTCACTTCTACAACACACCCGTAAAACGACGTTCCGATCCCTATCATTTTTGTTTTCTAGCATAGAACGACGACGTTTCTTACTCTGTTTTCTTTTTTACCGTTGATGATAACAGTTAAACATTGTGGAGGCAAAGATGCAGTATGTGTTCGACGAGAATGGACGTCGATATTTAGATGCCTTTGGAGGAATAGCGACGGTTTCGTGCGGCCATTGCCACCCGGAAGTAGTTAACTCCGTCGTCAAACAGTTGAAACTTATTAACCACTCCACCATCCTTTACCTTAACCACACCATCTCCGATTTCGCTGAAGCCCTTGTCTCCACTCTTCCGGGAGATCTCAAGGTAAATAATGATATATCTTCTTTTTGAGTTGTGCAATATAGTTTTTTTTGTATTAAGGTTATTCGATGACTTGACCGGCAAGTCAAATGTACATGTGTTATCATGTACGTAGGTGGTGTTTTTCACGAATTCGGGTACGGAGGCGAATGAACTTGCGATGATGATGGCTAGACTGTATACAGGATGTAACGACATCGTTTCGCTTAGGAACTCTTATCATGGAAACGCAGCTGCTACTATGGGTGCCACTGCTCAGTCCAACTGGAAATTCAACGTCGTTCAGGTTCTTTTCCATTTCAATCTACACCATCTGATATAGCATAATTGATTTTTTCTTAAGATCATAGTAGATGAGTAAGACAGTTAAGCTGTGTTGACCAAACAAAAATTAGAATGGAATCAAAGTTCAATATGACGTTTGAATCGATTAGCTTGGACTAAATGAGTTTATATGAAGAAGAGAAGAAGTAACCAACCCAAATTTAAATTTGACAAGGCATCATCTCTGTAACAGAGTGGAGTTCATCACGCCATAAATCCAGATCCTTACAGAGGAATATTTGGATCCGACGGTGAAAAGTACGCGAGTGATGTACACGATCTTATCCAATTCGGAACGTCCGGTCAAGTCGCCGGTTTCATTGGCGAATCAATCCAGGCGAGATTAATTTGTACTTATTTCTTATATCAAAAAGGTATTTATGATTATGATAATGAATATGCATGTAATGTAGTCTATATCCTGTAACAGGGTGTTGGAGGAATCGTAGAGCTTGCTCCCGGATACTTACCGGCGGCTTACGACATCGTGAGGAAAGCCGGAGGAGTTTGCATCGCCGATGAAGTCCAATCCGGTTTTGCTCGTACCGGAACCCATTTCTGGGGGTTTCAATCCCATGGTGTTATCCCTGACATCGTCACCATGGCCAAGGTTCATCATTATCATGATTCATGCATCGTTATCAATTTATCATCATCAATTCTAATTTGGATTTTGCAGGGGATCGGTAACGGTATACCACTTGGAGCGGTTGTGACGACACCGGAGATTGCCGGCGTTTTAAGCCGTCGGAGTTACTTTAATACTTTCGGCGGAAATCCAATGTGCACGGCCGCAGGACACGCAGTACTTAGAGTCCTTCACGAAGAGAAGCTCCAAGAGAATGCTAACCTCGTTGGCTCACATCTTAAACGTAGACTTACGCTACTCAAAAACAAATACGAACGTGAGTTACTTCTTGTCCAAATTAAAATCAATTTTAAAATTTTTCTTTATTGAATATCTTATCCTTTCTCTAATTTGTTTAGTCATTGGAGACGTGAGAGGGAGAGGATTGATGCTAGGAGTTGAGTTTGTCAAAGACCGCGACTTAAAAACTCCTGCAAAAGCAGAGACCCTTCATTTAATGGATCAAATGAAAGGTTAGTTGTGTTCAATCCTAAACCAAGTGAAATTGATCACTCTCATCATATAAAGTTGATACTTATGCATTTAAGATAGTGTTTAATACAAATCTTTTGGTATCAAGAAATGGGAGTGTTGGTGGGGAAAGGTGGATTCTATGGGAATGTCTTCAGAATCACTCCTCCTCTCTGCTTCACCCTCTCCGACGCTGGTTAGCTCCTTAGTTTAACATATATATCTTCAAATTGGTTTCTTTTTGTTTCATTTTTTTATTCATGATTTATGTTGTTTCAAATCTTGTATTTTGTAGATTTCCTCGTGGATGTGATGGATCACGCCATGTCCAAGATGTGATTTACTATCTTTATCCGTTCTCTAATGATCACTCACCCTTGTATGTGTATATAAATAACACAATACATCATAAAGTAGAATTACAATTGGTGTTTACCGAAATATATCACAGATGCAAGTATATGTAACTAAATGTACAGTACTGTATACACTTGATAGAATCTACAAATAAATAAAAAACTCGCTGCTAATGATATTCCACAAATACATATATTGATCCGAAGTTTCGAGTTTAGAGTAAAACTTGAATGATACACCTGTGGGGCAAAACAGTTGGTCATCAAAGACGAGGAAGTGGTAGAAATGGCGGCGCCGCGGCGGAGTAGGAAAACGATGTCCGGAGAGCTGTCCTGATCGCGGAAACGAGACTCGTCAGCACGAATATAAGTTCTTCAAGTATGCATAGTGTCTTTCTTATCATCGAATCTTCTTGTTTTCTCGATGCGAGATTCCCAAGTGAGAGAGAGGGAGTTGTGATATTTTTCTGCTGACTTTTAGATATATATGGCCTTTGATAATGTTATTCAGACAAACAAAGTGTCAGCTTGATGTTTGTGTCCAAAATTGATAATATAATGGAATAATTGCAAAACGGAACCTGAAGTTTTGATTAACATGGAATTTGAACCCAATATTTTTTCCCTACACCAAATTTTTAGTTTTTCGGTTTTCATTTTTTTACCAACTACAATAAACCCTAGATGAATTCGGTTTAGAAGACCAGACATTGCTATGTAAGAGTAGAAAAACCGTTGGTGTTTAGATTACACTAATTTAAACGTTATAACACAAAACTGATTAAAACATAAATATACTTATGAAGCGTGTGCAATGATGATCCCTTCATGTACCCCGTTGTACGGAATCCTAGAGGTGATTCGAAGAATTTATGGTAACTCACGTAACAAAGTGTCAGCTAAGTAATTTATGGTTACGAAAATACAATTGTCTCGTTTAAAAAAAAATTAATATAGTTTTAAAAAATCTAATATCGTTTTTAAATTTAATATCATTTCTCTGTTACTAGTTTAGTAGCTTGAATTTTTGTTTTCGTAATTAAACTAGACTGATTTTTTAAATTTAGATTTAGACCGTGATTAGAATAAAAGTGAGTTTTAAGTTGCATTTTAATCAAAGAATCAGATTGAATTTGCGATTAACTTCTCAGTTAATTAGTCGATCCATTGATGGTGTTCTTTGAATTTGTTTCTCAATGATGCATACAAAATTTCAATTTCCACATTTTAAACATAAATTAATTTTAAAATTATAGATATTTAGTATACCTCTCAATCTTATAATATTAGTATTTAATAACATTGCATTAAAGTTAGTAATTAATTAGAGTGGATTTTTGATCTGAAGAGGGTAAAACTAAAAACGGAAAGGAGAAAAAGAATGAAAGAGAAGTGGAAAGAAAACGCAAATGCATTGAAGACTTTCCCTTTGTCTCTCTCTTTGACAAAATCCCAATTTTCGCATCCTCACTTTCTCCTCTGCCTTTTTTTTTTCTCTTCTGCCGCCACCACCACCACCACTGTTAATTCGCCGCCGCTTCCACATCAATCGCCGTCGTAGCCAATCATCATCGTTCTTCATCCTCCGCTTCTCCTGATTCTTAGGGTTTCCGCTTCCGCTTCTCTGTCGAGGGTTTTTCGAGCTGGATTCTCTGCTCCTGCGCCGCTGGTGCAGCGGCTTTGTTGATTGATCTGGATTTCTCCGTCTTCCTTTCTATTTTATTTTCTGTATCTCGCACAATCCAAACAAAAAAGCTAGGGCTGAGGATTTGATTTGCGTGATTTCTGGGGGTGTGTTAATTCGGGGGTGTGTTCTCCGATTTGGATGGCATTAGGAGACTTAATGGTGTCTCGGTTCTCGCAATCTTCTGTTTCTTTGGTCTCCAATCACCGTTACGACGAAGACTGTGTCTCTAGTCACGATGACGGTGATTCCCGGAGGAAGGATTCTGAGGCTAAGAGCAGTAGTAGCTACGGGAATGGTACAACGGAGGGAGCCGCCACCGCCACCAGCATGGCTTACTTGCCTCAGACTATTGTGCTCTGCGAGCTTAGACACGACGCATCCGAGGCTTCTGCTCCCTTGGGGACTTCTGAGATCGTATTGGTCCCCAAATGGCGGCTTAAAGAACGAGTAAGTTTTCAATCGAACATTGTTGGTAGCTGCAAGTATGTTAGACTAGCTTGTTTAGTGCAACTGACGATGTAAGAGGCGGGTAGAACAACTACATTTTCTAGAATTCATTATAAAATCTGCTATTGTTCGCTACTATGTTAGGTAATGTTAACCGAGGAGGGTTGTGTACTTGTGTTAACGTTTTTATTGTGGAGCTGAACCTTAAAGATACATGTTTCCGTTTCGTTTCAATCTCAATGTCTCTTCAGAAATAATTCTATTTCTCGTCGGAAGCTAAATCAGGTGTTCATTGGATCTGATAGCTAGGGGAGTTCTTGCAAGTCTCATATTCTTTGTTAACTTTTCTTCTTCTTCTTTGCAGATGAAAACAGGATGTGTAGCTTTAGTTCTGTGTTTAAACATTACTGTTGATCCGCCGGATGTTATAAAGATATCTCCTTGTGCTAGAATCGAGGCATGGATAGGTTGAAACTTTGGCCTACTCAATCCTATTACACTCTTTCTTTTCTGTGTTTATCCCTTTTTTTTGTCGCCACAGTCAATTTTATCTCTATTTTTTTTCTTTCTGATGGCAGATCCATTTTCTATGGCACCGCCTAAAGCTCTCGAGACAATTGGAAAAAATTTGAGCACTCAGTATGAGAGATGGCAACCCAGGGTGACAATTTTTTTCCCTGCACCCTATCATTATTGTTTTGTTAAGTTACGCTTTTCTTATTTATTTTATGATTTCTCAGGCCCGCTATAAGGTTCAGCTTGATCCGACAGTAGATGAGGTGAGGAAGCTGTGCTTGACTTGTCGGAAATATGCAAAGACCGAGAGAGTTCTATTCCATTATAATGGGCATGGTGTGCCAAAACCTACAGCTAATGGTGAAATTTGGGTATTTAACAAGGTCTGTTTTTTACTAGCGTTTTCTTTTCTCTACCATGTTCTTGTTCCTTCTCGTCTGTTACCACGAGCTGATTGATTCTCTGTTTGAGCAGAGTTATACACAGTACATTCCCTTGCCAATCAGTGAACTTGATTCCTGGTTGAAGACACCCTCCATCTATGTTTTCGACTGCTCTGCTGCTAGGATGATTCTGAATGCCTTTGCTGAGGTAAAGGAAACAACCACTTCACTTATAGAACACATCTCCTGTCGAGTTTAGGACTCGAGTCTGTAATTTTCGTTCCATAAGTTGATAAAATTCATATACTCTTTACGCCAGCTTCATGATTGGGGTTCTTCTGGTTCCTCTGGATCCTCAAGGGACTGCATTCTACTTGCTGCTTGTGATGTACATGAGACACTTCCTCAGAGCGTTGAGTTTCCAGCTGATGTTTTTACGTCTTGCCTGACAACGCCCATTAAAATGGCGTTGAAATGGTAAATCATCATTCCATCTCTGACTTTTTTTGCGTACTCAGATGTCATGTTTTCTTCCTACAAAATGTAGTTTAAGTTCCGTCTAGCTAAGTTTATAAAATCTTAGCTAGTATGTTCTCGCTTCATCATGAGGTAAGATCAAAACTTTTCGGCAGCATTTTGGATGGGACCAAAGATGGATCATAGAGTTTTGTTTAGAAGACCTTGTGCGTATGTTTTAGTTTTGTGGGGTGGTAAAACAGCATATCATAAGAGTTGTGAGATAACCAGGACTGATAATACCTTTAGCTGCCAAGTCACTTTGCATATGGAAGTTTGCTGATGTATGGTTTGCAATAATTCTTTCTGTCCTGGCTAAGTATTTTTGATGATACCAAAAGATTCACGATATCATCCTGATTGATAGCCTTCTCCTTCTGTGATATTTATTCTATAACTAATTGCTACTGAGTCTGTGCGGTTTCAATTCTGGGCTTCTTTTTAACCTTTTTCCAGTAAACAGATCACCATTTTATGTAGTTCAGTTTAGCTTGCAGCTTTTTCACAAGAGGATTTCCATTGCAGGTTCTGCAGGCGTTCGCTTCTGAAAGAAATTATCGATGAATCACTTATCGACAGGATTCCAGGCCGGCAAAACGATCGTAAGACATTGTTAGGGGAGTTGAACTGGATTTTCACAGCAGTGACGGATACAATTGCTTGGAATGTGCTTCCTCATGGTACTTCTCCAAACTTTCTGCATAATTTATCAAGGGTAAATCTTCTTCAAGTTGACTTCTTTTCTGTGTCCTCATGAATGATAGTTTTACCCTGCAGAACTTTTCCAGAGATTATTCAGACAGGACTTGTTGGTCGCTAGCCTTTTCCGGAATTTCTTACTTGCTGAGAGAATAATGCGGTCCGCAAACTGTAATCCAATATCTCACCCTATGCTGCCTCCTACGCATCAACATCATATGTGGTATTCAACAAGAACCATATTCTTCTGTTATGTAAAATGTTATGTGTCTAGATTTTGACTCAGCTATCCGTTGCATGCTTTTCAGGGATGCATGGGACATGGCTGCTGAAATCTGTCTTTCTCAGCTTCCCCAACTTGTTCTGGACCCAAGCACAGAGTTCCAGGTTTGTTTTGTTTTGTATAGTTTCCTGCAATTGTATACGACGGCGCTTGTTTTGCTTATAAAACGTGTTCCTATCCTTTTTCTAGCCAAGTCCGTTTTTTACTGAGCAACTGACAGCTTTTGAGGTGTGGCTTGATCATGGATCTGAGCATAAGAAGCCACCGGAGCAGTTACCTATTGTTCTTCAGGTGCCTAGATTTCTGTACTTATTTTCCCTTTTGCTGAGAGAGAGAGGGAGAGAGAGATTCATATTCATTTGCCATTTTCTCACTCTGGGTTTTGTGTGGATATGGCTTAGGAACATTCTTTGGCTTCCTTCAGGACGTTCTATCATAATTTTGTTTGCATATTGCCATTTTAGCGTATTTATAGAATCTGGTTTGTTTCAGGTGTTACTTAGCCAGTGCCATCGGTTTCGTGCTCTTGTACTTCTTGGAAGATTTCTTGATATGGGTTCATGGGCTGTGGATCTGGTATACTTCTTTAAATTTTAATTTCTCTCTCCCTTTGGCTTACACAGAGTTTCTCCTTTTTATCATGTATATGTCTTTACACGTGAAGTGAACATTCTTCTAGGCCTTGTCTGTTGGAATATTCCCATATGTGCTGAAGCTTCTGCAAACAACAACGAATGAGCTAAGACAGATCCTGGTTTTCATATGGACAAAAATTCTTGCACTTGACAAGGTAAATATCTGATGTTCCATGAGCTATTTTTTGGGAGGAAGATGGTGGTTTGCCATGCCTCTTTTTGTTATTCTACAAATTGTGCTAGTTCTTTCTGTGGTTTTCTGTGCACCTGTTGTTTATTGAGTGTGGACCTTGATGGAAAAACAATTTGTGTTTTGTTCTGACATGAATTCTGAATGAACATATATTTACCACCTAATATTTCTCTACATTTTTTTATATCATATCCTTGGACATCGGATCAAGTTGCTTACCTATGGCCGTCACACTTTCAAGATGCATAAGTTTTCTCGTTTCATTCTTGGATTATTCCAACATTGACTGGTCTCTTTTGTTTTCAGTCATGTCAAATTGATCTTGTGAAGGATGGGGGGCATACATACTTCATACGATTTCTAGATAGCTCGGGTGCATTTCCAGAACAACGAGCTATGGCTGCTTTTGTTCTGGCTGTCATTGTGGATGGACATCGACGAGGCCAGGAAGCATGTCTTGAAGCTAATTTAATTGGTGTTTGTCTCGGGCACCTTGAAGCATCCAGACCAAGTGATCCACAACCAGAACCATTGTTTCTACAATGGCTTTGTCTTTGTCTTGGAAAGTTATGGGAAGATTTTATGGAGGCCCAAATAATGGGCAGGGAGGCAAATGCTTTTGAAAAGTTGGCACCTCTGCTTTCCGAGCCCCAACCTGAGGTGAAGTTCAGATTTCTGTATAACGTCCTTCGTGTAGAAGTGTACGTTCTGACCATAACATTCTCTTGTAGGTAAGGGCTGCTGCAGTTTTTGCCCTGGGTACCTTGCTTGATATTGGGTTTGACTCTAATAAAAGTGTGGTGGAGGATGAATTTGATGATGATGAAAAGATTAGAGCCGAAGACGCTATCATTAAAAGTCTCTTAGATGTAGTTTCAGATGGGAGTCCACTTGTCCGAGCAGAGGTTGCCGTAGGTACGCAAAGCATGCAACTCTTGAAAATTCATGTTCGTGGAACCATGGGTTCCTAATTAGCATCAGAGTCATTTAACGTCAAAAGTAAAACAATTCTAACCTAACAAGATTATTTTAAACTAGATACATCTGTACATTTTTTTCTTGATTTATCATTTGCCCAATTTCATGAATCCAGTTTACTTAGAAATCCATATTTATTTGATGCGTTAGTTTTAGAGAATGACATTTTAGCTCGATACAATCTTAAAATCATATTGTCCCTCGTTTAGAGAGTTTATATAGAGTTTTGTGCATTTCCAAATGTTTGTCTTTGTTCATTCTACATATACATCTTGAAGCGTAGCTTGCTTACTTTTACTTTTTTTTCTTTCTATTTGATCCCCTAGTCGCTCTGTTGTTTATGTCTTTACAGCTCTTGCACGTTTTGCCTTTGGCCACAAACAGCACCTTAAGTTAGCCGCAGCTTCATATTGGAAGCCTCAGTCAAGTTCTTTGCTTACTTCTCTACCTTCAATAGCTAAATTCCATGATCCTGGGAGTGCAACAATTGTTTCTTTACACATGAGTCCTCTGACTAGAGCTAGCACGGATAGCCAACCAGTGGCTCGTGAGTCTAGGATCTCAAGCAGCCCTCTTGGCTCCTCTGGGCTGATGCAAGGATCTCCATTATCTGATGATTCTTCGTTACATTCTGATTCTGGAATGATGCATGACAGTGTCAGCAATGGAGCGGTCCATCAGCCAAGACTGTTGGATAATGCTGTTTATTCGCAGTGCGTCCGAGCTATGTTTGCATTAGCTAAAGATCCATCTCCACGTATTGCAAGTCTCGGACGGCGTGTGCTTTCTATTATTGGAATCGAACAGGTTGTTGCGAAACCCTCGAAGCCCACTGGCCGACCAGGGGAAGCTGCAACGACATCTCACACTCCACTTGCTGGCCTAGCTCGTTCATCCTCATGGTTTGATATGCATGCAGGTAGCTGTTTATGAGTGTTTTATGATCATAACTTGATGCAGAATTTTTCAAAGTTTTGCGTAATTTAAGAATGCTGTTCATTCTTGAAATGTTAGTGAATTCTAATCTTACACTGTTGTTGACGACAGGTAATCTGCCTTTAAGTTTTAGGACTCCCCCGGTCAGCCCCCCTAGAACAAACTACCTGAGTGGATTGAGGAGAGTTTGTTCATTAGAGTTCAGGCCTCATCTATTGGGTTCACCCGACTCAGGATTGGCTGATCCGCTTTTAGGCGCCAGTGGATCTGAACGGAGTTTGCTTCCACTATCAACTATCTACGGCTGGAGTTGTGGGCACTTTTCTAAGCCACTTCTTGGTGGTGCGGATGCTAGTCAAGAGATTGCAGCCAAAAGAGAAGAGAAAGAAAAATTCGCACTTGAGCATATTGCAAAATGCCAGCACTCTTGTAAATAGTTTTGTCTGTTATCTCTGGTTTGTTCTATACCTATACTAGTCGCCTGAATTGACTTCCTACATTTTACCTTGACCAGCTATTAGCAAGCTCAACAATAATCCTATTGCCAACTGGGATACAAGGTTTGAAACGGGAACAAAGACAGCCCTCCTTCACCCATTCTCTCCTATTGTAGTTGCTGCAGACGAGAATGAACGGATCAGGTATGCGAGTTTCATCAGAGCATCGTTAAAATTGAATGTTAGAACAACTTCTTGCATTCAGGTTAACCCTCTGTTAGGAAAAGTACAGGGTAGTTCCCAATCTATTGGATTAGGTCTCGGTTTAGTTTAGTCATTTAGAAAAAGCTTCCCTTTGAAACTTATCTTAAACTTTGATGTTCTCTCTTGGGACCTCTTTTTATCGAGAAGCCTTAACTGCACTAAGTATTTCACTTTATTTCTCTTAGAGTGTGGAACTATGAGGAAGCAACTCTTCTCAATGGCTTTGACAATCATGATTTTCCTGACAAAGGAATTTCAAAGCTCTGCCTCATCAATGAACTTGACGACTCTCTGCTACTTGTTGCATCATGTAATGTTCACAACTCTTGCCACCAAGTCTTTCAGATGTTTGCAAGTTGATTGAATATGGGTGTTGAGTAATGGTATCTATGTCTTACACATGCTTTTGGGATTTGGGTAGGCGATGGGTCGGTCCGGATATGGAAAAACTATGCAACTAAGGGTAAACAAAAGCTTGTTACTGGGTTTTCTTCAATCCAGGGTCACAAGCCCGGTGCCCGTGACTTGAACGCTGTCGTGGACTGGCAACAACAGTCCGGTTACCTGGTTTGTGATTTCTTCAATCATGCTATGCACGATATTTCTTCTTAGTTTTCCAAGTTACGAAGCCTGATTTATTGTTATTTACGGGTTACTGGTATTTAACAGTATGCTTCTGGGGAGACGTCAACAGTCACACTTTGGGACCTGGAGAAAGAACAGCTTGTCAGATCTGTTCCCTCTGAATCAGAATGTGGAGTTACAGCACTTGTAAGTCTGCATGAACAACCTTCTGTTTAAAACATAGAAATGCTCTAGGATGTCATCATTTGCTACAATCTGATGAATCGAAGAGATAGTATGCATAAGCTATCGTCTTATAGTTCTTTTTGTTGTTTTGGAAGTTCATGGTTATCATGCTTTTCCTTGATCAAAACATTTTTGAATTACAAAACATGTGAATTTTGCTTACTTTATGTTATCTTTGTAGTCTGCTTCTCAAGTGCACGGAGGCCAACTCGCTGCTGGTTTTGCTGATGGATCTTTGAGACTCTATGATGTTCGGTCACCTGAACCGTAAGTTGGTTTAAACTTTAATGTTCATTCTTTAACAGAACTCCTCAAAATAATCTAAAATGAGAGCACCAAAAAATATTTTTGAATACATCACTTAATATCATTTCTTCTATTGAAGGCTTGTCTGCGCGACTCGGCCTCATCAGAAAGTTGAAAGGGTGGTTGGCCTCAGTTTTCAACCTGGACTTGACCCCGCAAAGGTTGCAAACCAAAATTGATCTATGAACTGTCAGCTTTCATACCTTTTTTTATAGCATATATTGGTTCGGGTTTGAAGAATTTCGTCTTGGTTTGGTTTTTAATTCTCAAGAGTTTCTCAACTCTTTGTCGTTTTCCTGGGGCCAATATCTATTCTGTTCTTATCTTCAGGTGGTGAGTGCATCACAGGCGGGTGACATACAGTTTCTTGACCTTAGAACAACAAGGGACACATACCTGACGATTGATGCACACAGGGGTTCACTCACGGCCTTAGCTGTTCACAGACACGCTCCAATAATCGCGAGTGGATCTGCAAAACAGCTCATTAAAGTATTCAGTCTTCAAGGGGAACAACTAGGGATAATCCGCTACTACCCATCCTTCATGGCTCAAAAGATTGGATCAGTGAGTTGCCTCACATTTCATCCGTACCAGGTTCTGCTAGCAGCTGGAGCTGCTGACTCATTTGTCTCCATATACACCCACGACAACTCGCAAGCAAGATGAGTCACAACCGTAAGTGAATATGTTGCATTTAGCATTGCTCTTGTGATAAAAAGAAAAGCATAAATCAGTGCAGGTCGGGTCGGTTTTGGGTCGGGGTAAAGTGGGTGTGGTTTATAGTATTCGTTAGCCTCCGTCCAAGATAAAACAAGATCTAAGTTAACACTAAAGAAGGAGGCTTCACCAAATAAGTTATATCTCTACCTATGCAACAACGCACGTAAATGGTGTCTGTAAATAGTTTCCCTGTTTTGCTTTTCATTTTCTCATCTCTTGGGTGTGTGATTTCCTTTTTATTAATCTTTTAAGTCATTCTGTTTCCTAATTTGTTTCATGTGTAAAAAAAATGGTAAAAGTAATGGTGGAAGAAAATTTGCATTTTCGTGACGATGCTTTGAAATGTTGTCTGTTGTTTGTTCAAGTTGGGATCCGTTGGAAATAGGCTTGCAATTTTTCATGCTACGCATCTCTATGATTGGTCAAATACCAGTTTATGTCAGAATCCAAGTAATTATCGAAAAATCTGATCACTCACTAGGATTTCTTTGGTTATCAATAAAGAGATGACTAACAATCATTAACAATCATAATGAATGACGATCTTTATCATTTTGGTTAATAACAAAATCTACGAACAAAAATCCGTTAGGACATTTTTTACTGACACGTGCAAAGCAAAGCTCTCCCGCGTGCAACAAATGAAAGCTTTTTGTTTCGATGACTGTTTTACTGACTTGTGAGTTCTGACTGACGATGAAAAAAATAAAAAGTTCCTCAAGGAGGTGTAAAGATTATTGTACGGAGAATTAAGCTTCCTTTGGAGATGGCGTCCATGGCGACCGGCGTCAGTTTTTCGATGACTAGCGGCATAGGAGAAGGAGGATACGATGTTCATCGAGTAGCGACGGCTGCACGGACAACTCTGAAGCTGAATCAGAAGAACTCACTGAGCGAGAGTACATGCATGCTTTTGGGGATGAATAAGTATCGGGGATCCGGAGCTATACGAACCGTCTCGAAGGCTGTCGGTTACGGACAAGAGATGAGTAAGAGTCTGAGGGTGGGACTCATTTGCGGAGGTCCGTCGGCGGAGCGCGGGATTTCTCTCAACTCTGCTAGATCAGTTCTCGATCATATTCAGGTTATTTTCCGTTTTCCCATGATCAATTGAGCTTTGGATTTGTGTATTTTCTGGCTCCATTTAATCCGTCTGGTTTGAAATTGAGTTTCAATTGTGTTGGATGGTTTTTCATCAGGGTGATGGTATAAACGTGAGCTGCTATTATATAGATCCTGATCTCAAAGCCTTTGCAATTTCATCCGCTCAGGTTTGCAGCGTTGTATTAGGCATTTTGAACAATTCTGCTTTATGTATCTCTTACTCATTCTTTCTTTTATTGTTTGTGAAAAATTTCAGGTGTACTCGAATACTCCTTCAGATTTCGATTTTAAGCTGGAGAGGTGAGGTGTATGATATGAACGGTTTGAAAAATTGGTTATGGGACAATAGCAGTGACCAAATTAGCTGAGTGGCTAGTTTGTTTCATACTGTAGTCTTGCACAGGGATTCTCGTCATTATCCGAATTGGCCGAGCATCTTGTTTCTGCTGTGGACATTGTTTTTCCAGTAATTCATGGTCGATTTGGTGAAGATGGGGGCATTCAGGTTTTTTTGTTTGGACAAGTCCTTATAAATTTTATTTTCTATTGGAAGTACTTATGTTACGAGACCTTAAATATCATTGATTATTGGCTATGTAGGAGCTGTTGGAAAGTCACAACATTCCATTTGTGGGGACTGGATCCCGTGAATGTTTTCGAGCATTTGACAAGGTAAATAGAAAGAGTCTGTGGATGAACTGGTGTATCAGATATTCATTACATTTTAATTAGCTAGCTCTCATTGTGTTGTTTGATATTCTTCTTCATCTGTCTTAGTATAGTTCTGATTATTTTTAGTGAACTTATTCCAGTATGAAGCCTCTTTGGAGCTCAAGGAACTTGGTTTCATGACAGTACCAAACTACTTGGTGCAGGTAGTATATTGTATTATTGTCTATGCAGGCATGTCTCTTTATTGCATTCAATTCCCTCTTCATTGTATATTAAAATCTTATCTATACATGCACTCAAATTTCGAGCTAGTGATATATTTCCTAAACACAAATCCTTGCTCAGGGAACTGGAGTAGACAAAAGTGAAATAGCACTGTGGTTTACAGATAACCAGCTGGATCTCGAGATGGGAAAAGTTGTGGTAAGCATCTCCCCATTTCTCAGCCTGGTCATAGAAATGTTGCCTAGAGATCCCTCCTCATTTATTTCACTTTTTTTTTTTCTCTCTTCACGTTTGTCTGTTTCAGGTAAAACCAGCTAAAGCAGGTTCAAGCATTGGTGTCAAGGTTGCTTTTGGCGTAAATGATTCAATTAAAAAGGCTACTGAACTTATTCTAGAGGTATTATTTGTTTTGAGACTTGGACAATATAACTAGACACTTGGAAATGAGGAATGGAGATCTCTATTTCTCGAAACTAGAAAATCTGTATTTTTGGAGGATTGCAAACTATTTCTTTACAGGCAGTAAGTTTTCTTTCCTTCTTTTTTTTTGGATAGGGAATTGATGATAGAGTTGTTGTTGAGGTGTTTATTGAAGATGCATATGAGTTCACTGCCATCGTCCTGGATGTGGGTTCTGGTTCTGTTTGCCATCCTGTTGTTTTGATGCCTACTGAGGTAATTACATTTTCAATTGCTTTCTTCTGAATTTCACAGAAGCTTGTGCAGATTCCTTTTTTGCTCTGAGGTTCTGTCTCAACTGTAATCTGGACCACTCTTACATGAATTATTTTAATCTTGGACTAGTAAAACTTGGGCCTCAGTTACTTTTCACTAAATAGGAAGCAGATGTCAATACGAACAGTTTTTAATATGCTGAATTCCATAGTTTGTGACTAACTTATTTGTGCATTGAGGTCAGATAATTTCATAAGAAATCATTTGAAGTAATATGTATATGGACTAGATCTTACCATTAATATCATGTTTTTCCTTACTAAATACATGCATTTATGTGGTCAGGTGCAACTTCAGTTTCATGGCATTGGTGATCCAAAGGAAAACGCAATCTTCGACTATCGGAGGAAGTATCTGCCGACACAGCAGGTACTGAAATAAAAATGATTCTTACAATTTCCGTAACCAATAATGAAAGGTGTGTCTGGAACACATTGATTTCCTTAATGCCCTTAACTCTGTATTTCAAATAGGTCAACATACCTTTCTTTTTATTTTTCAGAGGTTATCATATTGGTTTCTCAGCATATTGAGTTCCAAACTGTAGTAACTTTATATCTCCTCACAATGAGTTCATTTAAAATAAACAGGTCACCTATCACACTCCTCCACGTTTCCCTATCCATGTTATCAAAAGTATTCGTGAAGAGGCATCTCTTATATTTCAAAAGCTTGGTTTACGTGACTTTGCTCGCATTGATGGATGGTATTTGGCTCCCAATTCAAATTTATCATCACCTGTAAGTGAAACGCTTGGAGGAACCAAGTCAGGAGATATTATATTCACAGACATCAACCTGGTTAGCCTAGTGCAATTTCACCGGCCTTCAAATTTACCCGGAGCTACTAATACTTTGCATTGTTCTTAGAAGTAACACTTGAATGCATATCTCAAATGCTCTTACAGATAAGTGGCATGGAGCAAACTAGCTTTCTCTTCCAGCAGGCATCTAAGGTAATTAAAGATATTGTAACTTTGATGGTATGTTGAAGATGTGCTTCATGCTGTTTCTACTCTGTTAATCTTTTTCTTCTCGTATTTTGTGAAATAGTTGTGCATGTACCCTATTTTTCCTTACTATAATCGATGTGTTATAAAATGACATGATTTTATAAGCATTTCACGTTTTTCTTTCTCAAAATTTTTATTGACAGCAATTAATCTTCTCATTGATAGTTTGTAAGCAAATGGTAACGTCATAGTGAAAGTTGAAGCTGTGATGTATTGTTCATTTATGTCTATATTCTCATTTATGCCTGGTCCACTCCAACATTAAGGTTAGATGTTTATATTACCATACATGAATTAGATCATCGATTCTTACATTCAGGTTGGATTTTCTCATTCAAACATTCTGCGAACAATCGTCCACCGTGCTTGCTCGAGGTTTCCCCATCTTGATTGGTATAATTATGGGTATAGTCAATTACTCCAAGGTTCAACAACCCTGGAAGTCTCTGAGGACCCCCAGAAAGTGTTTGTCATATTTGGAGGAGATACTTCAGAGCGGCAGGTGTCCGTCATGAGTGGAACAAATGTCTGGGTCAATTTGCAAAGATATGTAGATGTAAGTTGAAAAGAACGCAGACATCATTTGAGGTGTAATCATGTATCTTATGAAATCATTAATTCCTGTGTATATTGTCATTAAACGATAATAGTGGGTGCAATAGGATTGCCCTGACTCTGATGATCTTGTTCTTTACAGCTTAATGTAACTCCCTGTTTGCTTTCCCCCTCACTTAGCAACTCATTAGGCGCATCTTCGAACTTGGACAATAGAGAAGTCTGGGTTTTGCCGTAAGTATATTCTCAGACATATGTTGAAATAATATATTCAGTAGTCTGTACACATAGATACAAATGTTGACCTCCCAGACGATAGAGGGGACACCGGTATAACATTTCACATGGATGTATGAAATTATTTTAGCTTTTCTCATTTGTAACGCTATAGACGGTCAACATCACTAATGAGTTTCTTTATTCTCAGCTACTCGGTTGTGCTAAGGCACACTGCTGAGGAAGTTCTTGCAGCGTGCTTAGAAGCAGTCGAGCCTGTTAGGGCTTTATTTACATCTCTGCTGCAGAAGCAAGTGATGGAGGATCTTATGGATGGTTTTAAGAATCAAAGCTGGTTTGCAGGGTTTGATATAACAGACGAGCTGCCCAGAAAGTACTCATTGAAAGAGTGGATCAAGCATGCCAAGGAAGCTCAAGCAACTGTCTTCATTGCAGGTTAGTCTTGTAAGAGAGAGACTGCAATGTTTCCTTTTTTGTACTAACATGACTACATGAGCAAATATAAGATTATGAGAAAAAGCTATCAACAAACTAAATCAGAAAACCTAGTTGCAAGATCAAAAACAAAAGCCGGGAATGTTGATACATTTTTTGTTTAATATTGCAATGTTGATACTCTTCCTGACGCACTTTTTTTTGGTAAGAGAGTGCTTCTGTTCTGCATGCAACACATGCAACATTATGATTTTAGTTTTCAAAATGCTAACTGGCAGTGCATGGAGGAATTGGTGAAGATGGTACACTGCAGGGCTTGCTGGAGGATGAAGGAGTTTCTTATACAGGTTAGTTGCTACTTTTGATGTAGCATTTGGGCTTCTATTTAATTCTCCACATAATATATGTTCACGGTATTGTTTAATTTTCCTTTTCTGTTCTTAAATAAAGGTCCAGGCGTACTAGCTTCAAGGACTTGTATGGACAAGGTTATGACATCTCAGGCTCTTAGTAATGTATGGAAACCAATCGATATACTCTTCAAGCCGATTTGGAAACCGTGAGTATTATTGTAACAATTTTTGTTGTTGTTGTTGTTGTGTGTTTCTTGTAATCAATAGCTTTCAGAGTTTGGAATTCATACCATAAGCAAAGATGTGAAGAGAACAGAGGATATAATGCATGAGACCTTCCCAAATGTTTGGGATGAATTAATCAAGAAGCTTCAGTGTCTCACACTATGTGTTAAACCAGCAAAGGATGGATGTTCCACTGGCGTTGCAAGATTATGGTAACTTGTATTTAAAATTCTTTTATCGTTACCACTAAGTTTTTTGGGTGTGTGATTAAACCTTTGTGTTTTTCTGCAGTTCCTCTGAAGACCTTGCTGTATATGTACAAGCTTTGAAAGATTGTATACCAAGAATTCCTCCAAACACTCTTTCTAAGGTTAAAAAACAAATAATTTTGTTAGTACAACCGTGAAGCATTCATTATTAAGTTAGGATTATCCAAATCCGTATCTTCACTTGTGTGTGTAGACACATGGAATGATTGAGATGCCAAATCCTACTCCAGAATTCTTGATTTTTGAACCATTTGTCGAAACCGATGAAATCATAGTTTCATCCAAAGCCAAGCAGCAGCTCTCTTGGAAAGGTAGGAGGCGGTGGGTAGAGATGACTGTGGGTGTAATTGGAAAGCGTGGGTCAATGCATTCACTGAGTCCTAGTCTTACTGTCAAGGAAAGTGGGGATATATTGTCTCTCGAGGAAAAGTTCCAAGGTACTCTCACTTGTCTTTCTTTGCCACTTCATGTCTTCTTTTGACTTTATGAGAGAAATAATTAGTCTTTACAGTGGCATATGAAATTAAATCTTGAATAGGAGGCACTGGCATAAATCTTACTCCACCTCCACCAACAATCATGAGGTTTGTCTATAGTTTCTTTTGGGATATTATTAGTACATGGAGTAGAATAAAACCATACGAAACAGAGCATTTTACTTTGTAGGAAAAGGGGCTATTTAAGCTCTTTAAAAAGCTATTCTTGTTACGGTTAGCAAATTCAGGTTTTCGGTCGAAGGAAACTATAAACTAATTTGAAACTTAATGTGTTGTCAGCTCCAAAAAAGTGAGTTTCGTTTTAGTTTTGGGGTATAAAAAATCCTATAACTAAATCAAGATATTTATCAGTTTATTGGCTTTTGTTGACTTTGGTTTAACCAAAGAACACAGAGGGTAAAGTATAAAGAAGCTTATGACTAATGTTGTGAGATTTCAGTAAGGAAGCTTTGGAGAGATGCAAACAAGGCATTGAGCTGATTGCAGAAACTCTCGGCTTAGAAGGGTTTTCACGGATCGATGCTTTTGTGCATGTTGAAACCGGAGAGGTACGATAGGGACCTAGAGAATTACTTTACATTCTACTAATGGTTACTCTCATCTTACATTCCAAAATCAATTGCTTGGTTCTCACTTGTTGGTTGTGCAGGTGCTGGTTATAGAGGTAAACACAGTTCCCGGAATGACTCCTTCCACTGTTTTAATCCAACAGGTGACTTTTGCATTCCTATTTGTCCAACAGAAGTGTTGTTTACAATTTCAATCTAATCTTTACCATAAACACATATTCGAAAGATTTGTACTTGGAATTCTCCTCATGAGTACATAGACGATAACATGTTCTTTGTTTTGTTTTGGGATATTGGAAACCTAAAGGCATTAGCAGAGCAGCCGCCAATGTACCCTCCTCAATTCTTTCGCACTCTGCTCCATCTTGCTACGCAGAGAGTTGTGTAAGCTTTTCTTTGTCTTTCGTATTTACATTATTCCCAAGTTTAGTGTGTTTTTTGTAAATTCGATGCCTTCGTCATATGATTAAAATAAAGTGGATCCCATATGTATGAGCTATGATTTGAATTTCATTTCGGTATATATTTTATGAATTGTAAATTTGCAATATCATGCTAATGCTATATTAGCTGTCCAAAAAAAGAAAAGAGTAATGCTAAATTAGCTATTCTTCTTATGAGGTTGTGATTCAAAAGAGGAACTAAGCAATGCGAAAAAATGAGAGAAAACAATTTTAACAATTTAATTTGGATTAGTTTGATACAAAAGCATAGGATCAAATCTGATACAGGCATATTATTATTACCAAAAAAACAAAAAAATAAACGAAAAGACATTAAAATTCGAATTTAAAGCGATGTCCATTTTCAAGAGTGATAAATTGGCGGGAGGTAACCCTAATGTTTTAAAAAAGCGATGAGCATCGTCACCGTTCCATCAGCAACATCAAAAGTCCAGCAGATCAAAACTCTAATCTCCGTCGCATGCACCGTCAATCATCTGAAACAAATCCACGTCTCTCTCATTAACCACCATCTCCACCACGACACCTTCCTCGTCAACCTCCTCCTCAAGCGAACTCTCTTCTTCCGCCAAACCAAATACTCCTATCTCCTCTTCTCTCATACCCAATTCCCCAACATTTTCCTCTACAATAGTCTCATCAATGGCTTCGTCAATAATCATCTCTTCCATGAAACCCTCGATCTCTTCCTCTCCATCCGCAAACATGGTCTCTACCTCCATGGTTTCACCTTCCCTTTGGTTCTCAAGGCATGCACCAGAGCCTCGAGTCGCAAGCTTGGGATTGATCTTCATTCCCTTGTGGTCAAATGTGGGTTTAATCACGATGTGGCCGCTATGACGAGCCTGCTCTCTATCTACTCTGGATCCGGGCGTTTGAATGATGCCCACAAACTGTTCGACGAAATTCCTGACAGAAGCGTTGTTACTTGGACGGCTTTGTTTAGTGGGTATACTACTTCAGGAAGACACAGGGAAGCCATTGATTTGTTTAAGAAGATGGTGGAGATGGGTGTGAAACCCGATAGCTACTTTATTGTTCAGGTTTTATCTGCTTGTGTTCATGTAGGGGATCTCGACAGTGGGGAGTGGATAGTTAAGTACATGGAAGAGATGGAGATGCAGAAGAATTCCTTTGTGCGGACAACACTTGTCAATCTCTATGCCAAGTGTGGGAAGATGGAGAAAGCACGTTCTGTTTTCGACTCGATGGTGGAGAAAGATATAGTTACTTGGAGCACTATGATACAAGGGTATGCATCGAACAGCTTCCCAAAAGAAGGAATAGAGTTATTTCTCCAGATGTTGCAGGAAAATCTGAAACCGGACCAGTTTTCTATTGTCGGGTTTCTTTCGTCTTGTGCAAGCTTAGGAGCCCTTGATCTAGGTGAATGGGGAATTAGTTTAATAGATAGGCATGAGTTTTTGACCAATCTGTTTATGGCCAATGCCCTGATCGACATGTACGCGAAATGTGGGGCTATGGCTCGAGGTTTTGAAGTATTTAAAGAAATGAAGGAGAAAGATATAGTTATCATGAATGCTGCAATTTCTGGTCTGGCCAAGAATGGCCACGTTAAGCTCTCATTTGCGGTTTTTGGACAAACAGAGAAGTTAGGTATCTCACCTGATGGGTCCACGTTCCTTGGACTGCTCTGTGGGTGCGTTCACGCAGGCCTAATCCAAGACGGGCTTCGGTTTTTCAATGCCATAAGCTGTGTTTATGCTTTGAAACGCACGGTTGAGCACTATGGTTGCATGGTAGATCTTTGGGGCAGAGCAGGAATGTTAGATGACGCATACCGTTTGATCTGCGATATGCCCATGAGGCCAAACGCGATAGTCTGGGGAGCGTTACTGAGCGGATGCAGACTGGTCAAAGATACGCAGTTAGCTGAAACTGTTCTCAAAGAGCTCATCGCTTTGGAGCCATGGAATGCAGGAAACTATGTTCAATTATCCAACATATACTCTGTTGGTGGCAGATGGGACGAAGCTGCTGAAGTAAGGGACATGATGAACAAGAAAGGTATGAAGAAGATCCCGGGATATAGTTGGATCGAGTTGGAAGGGAAGGTCCATGAGTTTCTAGCAGATGATAAATCTCATCCTCTAAGCGACAAGATATATGCAAAGCTAGAAGATTTGGGTAATGAAATGAGGCTTATGGGTTTTGTTCCAACGACAGAATTTGTTTTCTTCGATGTTGAAGAGGAAGAAAAAGAAAGGGTCTTGGGGTATCACAGCGAGAAGCTTGCGGTTGCGTTAGGGCTGATCAGTACGGATCATGGCCAAGTGATTCGGGTGGTGAAGAATCTAAGGGTATGTGGAGATTGTCATGAAGTGATGAAGTTGATATCGAAGATCACAAGACGAGAGATCGTTGTTAGAGACAACAATAGGTTTCATTGTTTTACAAACGGCTCTTGTTCTTGCAATGACTACTGGTGAGCTCGCTATGGTAAAACAAACTGATGTGAAAACGTAATTGTTTTGTAGCTTTGACATTTTTGGAAGAAATAAACATATTTTTGGTGTTACATGGTTTTTAAGAAAAGTTGGCAGAGACAGAAATATACCTTTTTTGACATGTCACATGTCTAAACATACTAGATAAATAGTACATATTGATGAACAAAATCAAAGTATGAATTTTAAACTTGTTGCATATAGATTTAAGTCCGGTTTGTGGAGTAGTACATAACTCAATACTACAAGAAGACATATCAAACAAATCAATGTCCATTGGTCCATCTCAAACATGTATGATCAAAATGTTGCAATTATAGTAACGGCCCAAAAAGCCCAAGCAACTCTATAAATAGTAGTAATATTGCCGCCACAACAAAATATATCCACAAATCCCTAAATTACATTCCCTGGTTGATCAACGGCGATTCAACTCCGTCAATGTCTTACCCGGAAAGAAAGAGGAAGAGGAGTCGGTGGTCAAAGCCGCATTCGACCCAAAACCCGTCACCGTCACTTCCCGATGATGTGCTATTGAGCATCTTCGCACGCGTCTCAAGATTGTACTATCCGACTCTCTCACACGTATCCGAGAGCTTTCGATCTCTCCTAGCTTCACCAGAGCTTTACAAAGCCAGGTCACTCTCGGGAAACACCGAGATCTGTCTCTACGTGTGCTTACGGTGCTCTACTGGTTATCGCTGGTTTAGCCTCAGCCGTAAACCTGATCAAACCCTAACCTATGAGGAGAGGAAGTCAAGTGGTTATGCTTTGGCTAGAGTCCCAATTCCCGGTGGTTCTCCTAATGTACGATCTTCGAGTCTCGTGGCGGTTGGTTCTGATATCTATAACATTTGCGGATCCATCAACAAAGCGTCCTCCTCCTCTAGCGTCTCAATTCTGGATTGTCAGTCTCACACGTGGCGGGAGGCTCCAAGCTTGCCGGTGGAGCTAAGTTCAATTTCTGCTAGCGTCCGTGATGGAAACCAAGGCGGCCATGGGTATTCTGATTCCCGGAAAAACTCCTTTAAGGTGTTTGCTTACAATTCCAAGGAAGGTAGATGGGATCACCTAGTTGGACTTGGGGCGGGTAGTTTTATGCTTCCAGATTCTTATTGCGTGATAGATAACGTTTCGTACTCTGTATCCGATGGAATGTTCAGATGGTATGACACTGAGGTAAGAAGGTGGAAAGATTTGAGGGGTTTGTTTCAGCTACCTAAGTTCTCTGCGGGTGCTTGTGTTATATTGGCTGATTATGGTGGAAAGATGGCGGTCTTGTGGGATCAATTGCCTTATCATCATGGCTTTCATAAGACGATTCAGTGTGCGGTGATTGCGCTTGAAAGGCGCACAAGTTTTGTATTTCGGGAGAAAAGTTGTCAAATTTGGGGGAAGGTTGAGTGGGTTGATGATTTACTTACAGTCCCTACATCGTATGATCTTGTGAAGGTTCTTGTTGCTACTCTTTGATGAATGCGTCACAAAGATTGAAGAGTGACTTTGTGTCTCTTGTTTCACTTCTAATCATATTATGTCACTCGTTATTTGTTAAGCTTATTTTCTGACCAAAACGTTGTTTTTTTTTTCCAGACCAAAACGTTGTTTGAAGCACTTTTTGTGTTGAAATGTTGGAAGCTAAAATGTTGCATAAGAAATGTAAGAGTGTTAAAGAGTGTTTCATGAATTGTTAAGAGTGTTTCTCTGATGGATTTGAAACTAAACGCTCAAATTGTTGGCTAAATAATCCACAATATTTCAGTCTTATGGTTCAATAACAAAAACTCGTAGATATGTATTCTAATTTTTTTATTGAGTCACTGTTATTTAAAACTGTACAAACTTGTATATATTGACAAGCTCACAACAAAAAAATCGCCCATATTCATATCCCCAACTGATTTTATGGCTCTGGAAAATCGCCCATATTCATATCACAACAAAGTTGTATATATTGTTTTTGGTTACTGGCATTGGCCTTTGCATTTTCGCAAAAACTTGTCTCAATGAGTAGCTACAAAAGTAGTAACACTTTAAATCTTCTTCCAAACTCTATGTTCGGCAGCATCGCACATCCCATGTCAACCCTCTTAGTCGTTTAGCCAAATTACCAGCTCTTTTAAAGCCATGACGGGTTCTCTCTGGAGACTCATTAATGTGAAGAATACCTCACATAGTACGTTTACTGACATTTTAGGTTCTTGAAACAAGAGAAAGGTGAATTTCTCTTTCCTTACACAGATAGGCCACTGGATGCTTGGGACCATGACGCTGTTTTCTGTAACAAATGTCTTCAAACAAACACTCAATGCCTATTGAGACCCGCAATGTGAACACAACAGCCCTTGGGGTCATGTACGTTACTGCAGTAAACATGAACCTCTTCTCTCTCCCATTTCCATTGTAGAGGTTTGGATCCAAGTACACAAATTGGCAAGTTTCATCGTTTCTTGATATTCTCAGCCATAAACAGGTATCTCTTGGCACATTAAGCAGTGTGATCTCACACGGTATAGCCACCGGGAGACCAGGCACAAAGGAAATCGGACTGTAAGGACCATTACCAGGAACCTCTACCTCTGCACTGACACACTGCAGATTAACAGAAAACGTAAACTGTTCCGGAGAGAAGCATTTGAATATCTTGATGAGATCAAGCAGTCTACAGCTATTTATATCGTCAGAGCTCCCAAACTCTTCCAATGACTTCTTAGTTTCAGTTAGAAAATCTGATGGTTTGGTGCATTGTTGTTCATGGTGGAGCTCTAATTGAGATATTGTTGAAGATAGCTTCTCCATGCAGCTAAGGCGGCAGCAAATCTCAAATTTATATAGCCTTAACAAGCAACCAAAAATTACTAGCTCCAATACTAATGACTCCTCCGTAGACAGGCCTGTGAATCTACACCTTATCTCCATGAGTTTTATCTCTACCTCTTCCATCAGTAGTTCCACTTCTACAGAACTACACGTGCTGATGTGTCTTGAGTAATTAAAATGAGGCCATACTTGAACGAGAAGTTCTATAACGTGAACGTACTGACAAATAAAGTCCAATGTACCTTTGGAGATTGAAGAATCGGCTGTCAAAGTTGCTAACTCCTGTTTGCAAGCCCTGGACAGGATGACAAGAAACACATTAGTTTAGAGTACACATGAAACAGTAATACAGAGGCTGGGAAATCAATAGATTGTAAGCTATAAAACCTCAATGCTCGGAGTGCTTCTTTCGAGCACCCTGATTGTGATAACAGCCAGGCAGCCTTTATTTTCAACAGTATATGGTTAACAAACTTAAGTGCTTGATTTCCAATTTCCAGTTCTGCTTTGCAAGCCATGTATTTGCTCTCAGCAGGTATATCTTTACCTGGTAGTAGGACGGGGTTTCCCGCAAGATCTGCATTACTGTCTCTATATGCATGAAAAAATACATCTCCTTTGTTGAATTCTGTCCCAGAAGAAGAAGAAAGAATAGCGCAATGAGTCAAGTAAGCCAGAAGCATATCCTGGTCCATCATATCATGAAGTCCACTAGAGAATTTCCCCAGCATTGCAAGTGAATATGAAAATGCCAGAGGTGGTATCGAAGTGATGCTTTGTTTGTTTGAGAGAGGGGCTGAGATTATCAGCGTCAGAGAAGCAGATAACTGCCGGCTATTGAATTCCGCTTTACTTCCAGAAGCTGTCCCTAACTGAAGAGCATGCAAAAGTGAGCAAAGAAATGATTAGTATGCCTATAGTTGACGAATCCTGAAAAAGAGTGAAAAAAAAGGCTCGCTTACCTTTTCACTAAATCTCTTGACCATACTGACTAAGAAATTTGTGTGGTTTTGTCCGAAATGGAACAGAGCAGACAAGATATCAGGTTCGTCCTAGGATGAAACAGCAAAAAATTTGAGGTTCACGAAAAGAAAAAGAAAGAAATGATGAAATCAGAAGCTAATTGAACTTTATAGGTAAGTGTGCCAACCTGTGGATACATCTCTAAACTTTTCAGGACACCGTCAATACATTTGTTGACCAGCTTCAGATCAGGCAGCTTTGCCAATTTAAGAATGTTTCTAGCCTCAACTCTTATGTTTTCAGAAGTATCAACAATAGCATCCAAAAACTGCAAAGTCAAGTAATAGCTCTTCATCACAACTCATAGCAAAAAAATAGCCAAATCGAACAAGGTGACAACACATGGAGTTCATGACACCGGGGTTAGTTTAGTAGCAAATCAATTAATGTCCTATTAAGCATTAGGCCCTAGAGAGCAAACAATTCTGAAGCTACTCCATTGGGCATAAACCGATAGGAGGTGATATGCATAAAATCTGGATAACTCGAGACAAGACACCAAACTTATTAAGTATAGCAAGAGAAGTATTGCAGCTGCATTTTCATTAGCTTTTTACCTAAACAGTACTATAGCAAGAAAAAAAGAGCAAAAAGAATATGGTGACTTACGGCAGGCATATAAGTTTCCTGTATCTTCAGGTTCCCCAAGTCTGCTATATGATGCAATGCCTTTAAAGCTTTCAACCTCACAACCATATAATCATCGTATAGCATATCCATCAATAAATACACAGCTTCATCTGGGAATTTGATAGAATTTACTGAGAGGGAGTGGAAGGAGTCAACCGCAGCTTCCCGTACCTTCAAAATGATGCATGCAAATGCTGTATGTATTAGTCCAGCAACAATAAAAACTCAACTAAACTTCTTAAACACCTACTTAAATGGTTTGCACATAATGGAATCATGTTGCACAGACAAAACGAGAAAGGAAATTTATCATAAGAGTACCTCGTAGAATTCATCTTCAAAACCATGGATGTAAACTCCAGCTGCAGAACTGACATCAGCTGATCCATTAGAAAGAAGATTCTGCGGTTTCTTCCCTTTTCCAGCTCCCAATACTTTTTTAGAAAGTGTTTGCAATATAATGCTTTCTGATGCAGTTCCTATTATCCCAAATGCCTTGAAGACCTCAACCCTCACGTCTACACTCATATCTCTCACTACAGAACAAAGCTGAGAGCAAGTGTATAAGAAAACATAAAATATTTGGTTATTTAAGTTCCAAAAACGAAATTGGTATTCGCTAATTACCTGGAGAAAAACAGCATCTGTACAATCCCTTCTGTTCATCTCTTCTTCCTTGGATGCTATCATCACTTTGCCCCACACACTGACCTGAACTTTGAAAAAGTTTCAAACCGCCAATCAGATATGATATGATGTCTAGCATATAACAATTATTACAACCGCAATTTCATCAATCAGAGAAATAACTCACGGCACGAACTGCAGAAGATCTGACGCTATCTTCAGCATCGCTTAGAAGCTCAACAGCACGAGTATAGCAACCTTCTACGGCATGAGTGTGATTGAAGTCACCAGCGTTACATATATTAATCAGTCCATCGAGAGCTACTTTTCTGATATATGGATACGGATCCTTACTAAACCCTAAAAACAAGGTGAATAGTACAGACGACGGAACATTGAACCTATCCGCGTTCCTAAGTAGCCACAGCCGAGAAGATATAGGTGCTCCGAGGCAAATCGACGCAAATACCTCGTCGTCGATTTTGGAAAGCGCGGCGGCGATGCTAGGGGTTCGTTCGGATAATGACGCAAGCACCGCAAGCGATTCCACGGCGGCGCGTTCGTGGCTCGCCTCAGCGACGGTGTTATGAAGGCGGAGTAAGTTGGACAGGATTGAATCGAAGATTTGTGGTGCTAATTCCTTTCGCCGGAAAGCAAGGTCGGAGAGTAGCTTGAGGACATGGTGAAGAATCGCCGAGTTCCCTCGGCTCAGAAGACCAGTAAGGAAATCGAACACCGAGGAAATCACCGAGTCGGAAGTGTCGGCGTTGATAATGAGTGACCTAATAGAAGCTAGAGTGTCGAGAGAGATTGATTCAGGAGAAATCGAGTCGTCTTCCTCCATTGATGAAGTCATGAAGAAGAAGAAGTGAGAAACTCTGAACTGTTATTATATGGTGACAAAAGATATTTATTTTAAAAATTCGGTGTTCTTTATCGAAGTCAAACAAAAAATAAAGTCAACATTTTTGAAATCTATAATTTGGGAGAAAAGTGTGGATTTTACATACTACCAGCTCGTCCTGAAGTGGGTTTCTTGAACTTGGAGAGTTCAACAAGATCACCAAACAACTTGTCTTCTGGTTTCTTATTCATAGGCTTCATCATTGGTGGAGGCTGATGAGAAGAAACTTGGTAGGGATTAGTATTGTTGTTTCCATTGTCTTGAAGAGACATTCCGTACATTTGTTGTTCTACAAGATACTGTTGTGGTGGCTGAGCTTGTCCTCCATAGCCTCCGTACATGTTGGGATTATAATTGTTGTTTGTGACGTGTCCGTTGTGGCCAAAGGGTGGCGGCATGTGGCCTCCTGTCATTGGAGGGAGGAACATCCCGAACATGTTGTTGTTGTTGTTGTTGGTAGCATGAGGAGAGCCGCCTTGAGGGTTGTAACCGAGGGGTTGATGTGTGTGTGTGGTGATGACCACTTGAGTCACTTGCATTGGATGTGTAGGAGAGTATTGAGGGCTAGAGCTTGGAGATTGAGCTTCCCATGGTGGTGGAGGTAATGCCAGAACGTTGTTGTTTTGTCCACCTTATAGACCACAAGAGACAACGATGCAAAGGGAAAACAAGTTAGGATTAGTTTGAGTTTTCTATAGGTACTGATATCAGTCTTGAGTTTCAGGTCCAAAATGAATACCATAGTGAGGAGAGGCGGGCGGGCTAAAGTTAGGCGAAAATGGTTGGTTTCCGTAGGCAGGAGAAGATGGTTGTTGAGTAATTTGGAGATTCCAAACAGGAGCAGATGACCCTTGACCATAATAAGATTGCTCTTGATGGCCAGGTCCAAATCCATTCGAGTAATTTTGTTGCACCTTCTGATGATTTGCGTGAGGATTCGAAGTTGGAGTAGAGCTTTCGCAGTTATTATCTGACAACATATCGATTAAGACGATGGAATTATCTGGCTTTGCTACGGGGCTACTTGGTTGTGGAGGTCCGAGAGGAACAAGAGCTAATGAGTTATCCGCATTCGGAGTCTCGAAGTCATCACCACTTAGAAGGTCTATTTTTGGACCATTGGTTGTATAAGCCACAACACTACCATTTTTGGTCTCACTGCAAAAGAAGTTCAAAAATATTTTAGAGTGTAAAAGGCCAATCTTTTTAATCTTTCAACCTTCAATCCTTAACCACTAAACCAATGCCTATACATCAAAATATAACACACAATACAACAACAAAATAATTCTTAAGTTTTTACACAATTTAGTCAAGAACCCAAAGATATTTCAAAATAAAACATTTAATAACTAGAAGTCTAGAACTGTTTCTTACCTTGAACCAACATCTATGATTTGAGTTGTGTCCTTAGGAACTTCTTTTTTAGATTTTTCTTCTTTTTTAATCATACTGTTTCCAGAGGCGATGGCTTCGTGCTTTGCAAGTAATCGCTGCAAATCGTCATTTAAGGCTAGGCCTTGGCAAAGCATAGATTCATCTCTGACACATGAACCAAAACGTGTATAAAGAACATATATTCGTCAAAATTGTTTAGAGTTTCAAAACAAATTTTGCAGGTAAAAGTTTCAGATCTTTACGATGTCGAGTTTACAAGGTGCACTACTCTTTGTTTATAGGTGCGACATTGGCTAACAAGATCTACAACAACCTCTTGTTTAAGTCCCTGCAAAGGTGAAAAGAAAATACATTCATTTGGTAGATTCAATGTTAACGAAAAATGTTATATGAATTTTCAGAATCTAGGTGTTAAAAGATATACCTCTTTGTTGTTTCCATCTATTGCGTTCATCATTTCAGCTAAGACATCCATAATTCCTCTTGCGTTTTGAATTTCTGTCAAACTTCAACCAAAAAAATGCTATTTGATCAAATCTTTTTATGTTGAATATTCCTAGAAAATAATGAGCAATAATTAAGATAGACACCTCAGAGTTGGAAATTCTGACTCTGTTGAAGTATCAATAGCTTCTTGTCTAGCGTTACGAGAATTCTGAGGATACCTTGTCGAAGGACCATTTTGTCCTGAACTGGGTGTGATTTGAGGTCTTTGAGGGAATACAATTCCTGCACGCTGAAAACAGATAAAAGAAATTAAACGAAATACTAACATTCAAACCATATCTCCATCGGTTCGATTAAAATGGACATGTCACAGCAAAAATGAAACATACCAACAATTCTTGGTATGCTGCGTAATATTGTGGATGTCTTCCTTGTGGACCTGAAAAGCTCTCTTGCCAAGTATCTATAAGTATCAATATCTTCTCCTTCACTTGGATGTTAGGCTATAAGTTTAACAAACAACATGATAAGTTAGGTGTCACACAAAACTATTGTTATAGATTAAACAATCGTTTAAAAGAAACATAGCCTGACCTTCCTTTTGGCCATCTTCACCATCTTATGAAGTATATCCTTCTCTGCAACTTGCATATGAATAAGTTCTCCACAATTGGTTATTATTGTCTCTAGTAACTACAAAGTAACAAAACCAAAATATGTTAATCTTCTCATAAATAAATTTTTAAAAAGGAAGAAAATAAAAGTAAATATCTGAATACTATTGGTTGTGTACATATCATACTGAAGTGAAGTTTGGTATTAATAATGTAAGAACATCTCATTCTATGCAAAACCGAAACTGAATCCAAAATCAAACCAAACCAAACCAAAACATGAATATCAAGCCCTGGTAGTAGAACTTACTGTAAGAGCCAGAAGCTGAACCTTGGAAGTTCTACTAGTAAGCCTCTTCTTTATGCCACTCACTACCTCTCTCGTTTGCCTACAAACACACACTCACATATCATTAGAAAAGTGGAATAAAACCAAAAAAAAAAACATCAAAACCAAATCTGAACCATCCGAGTCTTCAGTGATCAACACAAATGTAGTATAACCGAGATCAACAAAATTACCATTGATTCTCTTTAGGAAATCACAATGTCAACAATTACCATTTTTCCTTTAGAACATTGATTCGTATTGATCACCTAGAGCATTGGACCAAGGATTTTACAGTCATTCAAATACATTTTAGTGAAAAAGGTCTTACCCAGGCTCATGATTAAGCATGTCACATATCTCGAGGTTCATGGCCCAGTCAGGACCAATGAGCATATCGCTTGTAGCTCTATCAACCAAAGGATGCACCATCTTCTTGGTTTTTTCCTCTGTCCTTCAAAAAACTCTGAGCTAAGAAGTGTTGTTTTCTTCCTTGTAGTCTGTAAAAAGATATTTTGCTCTCTTCTTAATTTGCAACTAAGAAACAACATGGCGACACTTGTAAGCACCGTTGCTAGTTGCTGCTACATCAATGCAGAAGATTAAGGAACTAATTGACCTTTCATATTTCCCTTTTAAAATGTTTTTCTGTTTGATTGGGCTTTAAGGTGAATAACGGGCCTCGAGTGTGGACATTTATGCCCATTTTCTTTCACAAAAACGACACGCTAACTACTCGTTAGAACACGAAACGCCACGTCGTCCTAATGTGCTGATACAATTTTTATCTCGTTTTTATTTGCACAGAGAGAGATTTCAGTGACGTCACATCTTTTCCTTTTGGTGTTCTTCTCGTCGCCATGGACGATCTCTCTCTAGAGAAAATCGAGATTTCGGGTCCAACATTGGCGTCACTGATTCAACGAGCTTCATCTTCTCCCAGTGACGTCGATGGCTTGATCTTCGGCCAAATCCACCGAATCGTCTCTTCTAATCTATCCGACGATTCTCCGGCGGATATCGCCTCGAGTTCCTCCTCATCTGATCAAATTGTCGCCACCGTTACAAGCTTTATCTGCTCTGGTAAAACTGTCTCCTTCTACGATCCGCTTGGCCGAGTTGACTCGCGTCGAATCGATTCCCTCCGAGTCGACTCACCGGACCACCTAATTGGGTGGTTCTCCGCCCGCAGGAAAACCGCTAACCGTCCATCAATGAGAGAGTTAGCCGTCACGTCGTCTCTCTCGTCTCAATTTCACTTACCAATCGAGGATTTGCAAAACCCTAGATCGATGAACATGGCTTCATCCGTGTTCTTTCTTCTTACTATGCCATTGACGGATCAGTGCATTCACACGCACGAGTACCGTGCGTACCAGTTCCGATCCTCGAAACAACGGCTCGAACCTAGATCCGTTGGTATAGTCAACATTGGACCAGCGTTTCGAGGCCATTACGGTTCGTTTAGTCCGAAATCGGGATTTCCACCGTTGATCTGCGAGTTGAGTAGCTCAGCCATGAGCGTGGATTGCGATGAGAGTTCCTTGAGTGCGAAGAAACAATCAGCGAAAGATCAGAAGGAGATCGATGCGTTAGCAGAGGGGTTTCAAGTTGGAGAGTTGAAACGTTTGGTTGGAGCTGAAGCTGCGAATTACACAGGCGGGATTGAAGAAATGTATGAGAGAATGCTGGCGAAGATCGAGAGCTTGGCTTCTGATGTTGAGAAGAGCTCGGCTAGGGTATTTCAACAGGTACAAAACCATCTTCAAAATTCGATGTTATTGCTATTCAAGAATTAAAGTGGTTTTGTTGTTCATGTTATTGATTGTTGTCTAGCAAAATGTTACTGAATTGTACCAATACAACATCTTCAATGGTTCTTCCAGGAAAAGCATAATAGGAAGTTGAGAAACCGAGTAGCCAGAATCGGGAGATGAGGCTTCTTTTGAATTTCTTTAAGGTTTTTTATCGAGTCTATATACTTGGAATTCAATCCAAGAGAACACTGGCTAGTAGTGGCTAGCGCAATCGGAACTATATGCGGGAAACGATTTGTATTATAGTTTAGCGATTTCCTAGTTAAACCTTTCCTGGCTAGATTGATTTGTCACAAGAGATCCCTTTTCCTTGTATGGCTAGTTTTTGTTTGAAGAGAAACAATCAAGAATGGGATTGATTCATGTCAAGAGTTTCTATAATTGGGCGTATAATATATGTTTATGAAGTTTAATACTAAGCTAATTAGTTGCATACATATTGATACCAATTACCAAATGGTAGAGCAGAAATACCCCGACATGACTAGAGATAGGAAAAATGATATCACCAGAAGAATGAATACCTTTGAGAAAATTGATATATGATATTGAAGTTCTGATCAACAGTCATTATAATTTGTATAGACGTTTAACTTTGTAAGGACTTTGGAATTGATTAAGATGGGAACTTTTATTGTCGACATGAATGGTATGACACTGAGGCAGAATGTTCAAGGAGGGTAAATGTTACTATAAATACCATGTGAATGTGTATAGTATAGTAACATTATTCAATTGATCTCGAATTTTATTGACTTAATTTTTGATTCAAGAGTTGTAAAAGTTGGATACAGCCCGTTGGAATGATTTAATAATACAAGCTACAGAATTTGGAATCAAACCGAATACATGTTTCTTCTGAATCAGGTTTTTGGTTAAGGATCGGCTAAACCGAACAAAATTGGGACCACGGCTCAAATTACTTGATGGAAACCAACCAAAACGGTTTCTCAACGATCAATTTCACACCACAGCTCTTAGTACTCGAAGATGCTCCTTCATATTTGTGCTATCTTAACTACTTGTAACAACAAAACGTACCAACCGCACACTTCATTAATCTCTTTATCTAGAGCGTCAATGCACTATGAGCAGCGATACAACTCAATATCCATCGCCTAAAAATTGTCATTATTTTTCCTTTTGTCGACGTTGATATTGACATATATATTACTACACACATGGGTTAAACACTATCCAAATATATGTAGATGAGAACTGAAATCCTTTTTATTTGTCAAAGCAGTTTTAAAACTTTGAATTTTATAATCAGGCATTAAATCATACACTACTGAATTAAACAGCATTTCAAACCAGTAAGAAATTAAATACTATCCAAATTCCTATCTTAATCTATTAGTCTTTTTCTTTTCTTTAACAACTCTTCTCATTGTAGTTGGTATCAGTGTTTAATTTAGTAGGCCTTTTTTATTGATTAAGAGATGAATTTGGATAGTTAAAGAAGAAAAAATGTAATTAAAAAGAAATAATATTGTTAGATACAATGCAGTTGAATCCGGAGGGTTGGATCTTAATTGGCTGAAGGTAAACATTAAATTCTTCCACAACTAACTAACAGTAACACTCGTGTCCTAGCAATCACTCTTCCTCAACTACCAATCTCAAACTCTTTCCATCTATAAATAACCTCTCTATTTTCTAACCCTAACCATAACACAAATACACCAAAAAAAAAAAAACAGAAAGTAACATGAGATCTCTCTTATTAGCCGTGTGCCTGGTTCTTGCTTTACACTGCGGTGAAGCAGCCGTGTCTTGCAACACGGTGATTGCGGATCTTTACCCTTGCTTATCCTACGTGACTCAGGGCGGACCGGTCCCAACCCTCTGCTGCAACGGTCTCACAACACTCAAGAGTCAGGCTCAAACTTCTGTGGACCGTCAGGGGGTCTGTCGTTGCATCAAATCTGCTATTGGAGGACTCACTCTCTCTCCTAGAACCATCCAAAATGCTTTGGAATTGCCTTCTAAATGTGGTGTCGATCTCCCTTACAAGTTCAGCCCTTCCACTGACTGCGACAGGTAAAGAGTACATCTCACTCTCTCTCTTTGTGATTACTGATCTTGTAGAAAAATCTAAACCACTAATTCCTTTTTCTTTTTCTTTTTTTTACAGTATCCAGTGAGACAAGCAGAAAATCTTAAAGGAAGCTACTACAAGAACTATAATAACCTAATAATTAATAAATGAGGGCATTGGTTTGCTAGTTGCTAATTGATCAGTGATGTATTGTCATTTTGAATGTTCTAATATCAGCAGGCACTTATCTCTGAAACATTCTCCATGCTTCCACCCTATACACATACAATTATTGAAAATGCGTTAGTAAACACTCAAAAATCTCGATCAACTGTGAAAAATATATATTTGTTTATGTTTACTAACCAAGAATTCATAAACAAACTGCAAACTGAACTAGCTTCCATTATTGCAACTTAACTATATATGAATCAGAAACATGAAGTAAATCTACAGCCTAATATTATATGTTTCTGTTAAATATAGCAATTCCTATATATATCGTAAACTCTAAAACCTAATATCAGAATAATCCGGCGAGTCCGGCTTTTGGAAAAGTTCGAAAAAGCAAAATAAAATGGTGCTGTAATGGTAAAAGAAAACTTCTAAATTTGGTTAATTCGATCAAATAAAACTTTACAATTATGTTGCTCTGAAAAACGCTTAAGACCAAACTACTGATATCATGATACTTTTATCTGTTCAAATTGCCAGTTAGCAAGACTTATATATCACTGTTATTATTTAAAACCAAATGACCTATATTGATTGTTTGTTTTGTATATCTGAAAATGGAATGGAATATTCCAAACGAAATGAAAAAAATGAAAGAAAAATTTAAACAAATAAGATTAATTTGGTTAACAACTGAAATCTGATCAATATAGTTTATTTTTTATGCATATGTGAGTTTGTCACTAAAAGAGAGATACTATTTGACATGCAGATTTTGCATTTGTAGCTTCGTTCTTAGAGTTTCTTATGGCACTAACCTAACAAACACACAATCTGCATTTTCAACCTCAAAAACATTTCTTTTACGTCAAGAAAACGTCATGTTCTTGAAACAAAAAGAGTAATGTTATCCTTTCACAAAAAAAAATCGAACATATCACAAAAAATAAAATAATAGGGATTGATGAAAATAGAGAAACCGATAGCTGAACGGGGGGGAGAAGGGTCGGAGTTTAGGACTTTTATGGGCCTAATAAGTTTTGTTTGAAGTCTTCTCTTTTTATCCAATCCAACCAAATAATTTTTCAAAGGTTCTTTTGTATATAAAATGAAGGGTTTATTTGATAAAAAAACTATTATTTTAAGTATGGTTTCGTAAACCATAATTTGTCTTTTTACATACATATATATAATATATATTAATGTATGAGATAACTTAGTAAAGATAGAAAAAACCTTTACAACATTTTTTCAAAGTTCACAATTTTTTCAAATATTACAGCAATGAGTACGATAATAATTTTTCAATAAAATTTGTAGAAATAGTGAATATTTATGATTTCTCACCAGTAATATAATAATTAGTCAAACGTGAAAATCATTTTCTTTATGTGGCTTGTTCAATAGATCATCCAAAGTAAGCCGACCCCTGTTCAAACCATTAATTGTATATTCCAACAAAACTCAAAAAGTCTACACATAAGGAGAAAAGTATACGACCTATACCAGAACATTATTAAATTGCGTAATCAACAAAAACAGCATAGGAAACGTGCATACTAGTGTTCAAAACTATTTTCAAGTTATTCAATCTTTGTAGATTTTTTTATTTCAAAAACTTTTGCAATTCAACTGCCTATAGTATATAGAAACTATCCCGTTTAAATGATAAGTAACTTTCAGATGATATGATTTGGAAAACCGAAGCTTAGATATATATTTCACTAATTATAATGCATATGACACTAGGTACATATTACAAAAGCAAACGAATGTATCCACAACTAATATCCGTCGAAAAGTCTAATTACATAAAAGAAATGATGATGTAAACTTTGGTTGGTCAAGCCCAAAGCAGAGTCCAACAATGCCGAGAAAAAGCAGCAAAGGTTGAGAGGATGCTCCGCCAAAATAGGAAGAAAAGAAAGAAGGAATAAAAATACACTTTTAGGAAAGAACTATGAGTTTGAATAGAGTTAAGTCAAGTGAAAAGATAAAACTAAAACTCGGATATATATTAACCTAAAGTTTCTCTGTAGCATTATTTGTGAATACATGATTAGTAATCAAAATTTCAATATACTATCAAATTGTGAAATTTCCATTTTATAATCAAATACTACTCCGAGAAAAAAATGAAAATAACACATGATGATGATGTAATATTCGGGAAGTAGAGAAGAGAAGTGAGAAAGAATGGAGATTGGTTCGAGTGGGGACCCCACGTGTCCTCTGTTGTCTGAATTTAGAGTTTAGTCGCACGCGTGCATGGCGCGTGTGCTTAACCTTTTTCTAAAATTTTTAACTTATTTTAAAAATCTTCCAAAGAACGATGTCAGGGGGTCCCACATTAGCGAAGACGTGACCGGATATGAACCGTTGATTAGAGGGCAATGCGATCTAAATAAGCGGCTAAGATATCGAGTCAACAACCAATCTAATTAGTCATTTTGACCCAAGAAAAGAAAACAAAACAAAAAACCCAATTAGATTAGGATTAGTAGATAGATAGATACGGCCTATTTTTATTGAACAACAAAACAACTAATTATAAATAAAAAGGACAAAACTAGTTTTCCAAGTTTGACTGAGATGTCGCTTTTCTCGAGGCCCTCTTTACTGGAAATCTAGGCTTTCTCCTGAATTTTACAATTTTTCCTACCTTATCGTTTTTATAAAAAAATATTAATTTTAAATTGAAAATTTCGTATGAAGTAATATATTTTCTCAATTCATAAATGATCCAAGTTGTTGTTATTTTCTTAGTATTTGTAATTATAGCTTATATGTATATTTTAAAATTAAATATAAAATTTACGATTATCAATCGTTCGATAAAAAATTTGATCGTTCATAATATTTTGAAAAATAGTTTAGAATTAAATTAAATAAATAAAATAAAATTATTATAGATTTTAAAAATATACACTGATAACATTAATATAAATCACTAATCGACAAATACAATCGTATAATTTAAATCGTTATTAATATATTGGTTAGATTAAAAATGGTAATATGTATTTTTACATGATAATTGTGAAATTTTTATTTACAAACAAAGAAAAATCTCCAATAATAAAATGATATTGGAACATGTTACACATTAATACATTTTGAGATTTTCTCTTGAGCCGTCGTCCCCTTTATTTTATGAGTTTGTGACGAGGTTGTAGAGAGAAGAAAACAAAAGTAGAGGGGGCGAAAGAAGAATAAAAAGCAAAGTAGAGAAAATTCCAAACTAAAAGTTAGCTGAAAGAATTGAATTAAGATTGAGAGACTGGGAGAGAGAGTTTAAGTAATACTAATAATTAATACATCTTTGGATATCTGTTTTGCTTTGAACTTTGACCACTGCCTCTTTTGGGTCCCACCCTTCTCTCTCTTCTCTCTCTAAAATCTCTCACTTTCCTAAACAGAGAGACCCCTTATGAGTTTTCTCCTCCTCCTCCTCCTCTTCCTTCCTCATCCCAGAAATTTCCGATTTCACTTTCACATCTCCCTCTCTCTTACAACTCTCTATCCGTAGTTTCAGTTTCGTCCTAGAATTTCTTTTCTTGTCTGTTCCAGGTTTGAACTAATTACTTCTCTCTTATGTCTGCTTTTGATTTTTTCTAGATCGAATTCGTGTTTTTGTTTTTTCTTACCTTTTTTTTTTTTTTGAATTTTCGCAGG
>Ga0041059_1000033_pt1 | contig 58781 bp, 59 predicted proteins | sample AraColnosormetaG_FD_56232 | JGI IMG/M metagenome (GOLD analysis project Ga0041059, IMG submission 56232) | Arabidopsis roots microbial communities from North Carolina, USA - Col MF nosort | ecosystem: Host-associated > Plants > Roots > Unclassified | place: USA: North Carolina | collected...
ACTCTTTAAAATTTTATTTCTAATGGCATACCTATGTAATTACTTACAAAAATTAAGGTTACATTTAAAATGTACTTCCCAAATAATATAGTAGGATTATTAACCTCATACTACAATTTTTACCCAAGATTACATCAGAACTAAATAAATCTAACCTAGAAAAATTCTTACATGTCTAAAATCCAAAGTCTAATTGACTAAAAATCATGTGTTCAAATCATATAGTGTTAAAGTTTTAGAGTATATTAGCAGAAAAAAGAGAGAGTTAGAGGCAATCGAATGGTTGGTAAAGTAATTTAATGTTAGCCACAACTTGAGCGACGCTTTTGTCAATGCATTGCGAAATTAAGTTAAAAAAGCATGTGAAATCATCAACACGTTTTCATCTATAAGTGAACACAAAATAGAAACCTTGAAATGACACTTTACTATTAAAATCTGATTAATCAATGTGATTATGATATACGTATATAGTGATCTTAAAAAGAGAGAAAGAAGTATAACAAAAGCTGTATATATGTATATTTATGACCTAGCTTTGGTCCTTTGGAAGTAATTTGGTTATAGGATGTCTAAAAATTAAATGTCATTGGTAATATTGTCAGACCAATTATTGTTATCATGTAGTCATTTTTGAGTTACGGCCAAAATATGAAATTATAGAAAGTAGTCTTCATTCCACTAATAGCCGAGAGAGCTGGTTTGATTATGTAACTTCTAAGAGCATCTCCAACGGTGTAAAAATGGAGCTTTCTTCACGGTTTCTCTTATTAAAAGTTGGAAAAAATAAATCAGAATGATTAATTTTTGAGAGAGCTGTCTCTCTTGACAGAGATTTTGGAAGGTAAGAGAGACGATGACGTATCACGTTTTTAGACGAGACTATGGCGATGGAGAGTGAATTTTGCCTTTTTGGAATTCCCACGACTCTCTGTATCTTTCTTTAGGCGAGACTATGGCGATAAAGATTGAATTTTGCTTCGACAATTGAGGGTGAAATTAACGGCAAATTCAAAATTTCGGTTTCTGACAAGTCGTTCCGCTGGATTCGTCAGCTTCTCACCATCGGCGAAGCGAGGTTCACCTAATCGGAGATTTGCGACTCCCAGTTGGAGAGTAATCGTTGAGGAGAGGCAACGAGTGACACGAGCATATCACTTCTCTCGCCATTCTTCGTACCCATCGCAAGCTAGGTCTCGTCACTAAGCTCATGAGTGCCGCTCAGGCTGCTATGGAACAGGTTAGTCAACCTTTAAACTTCGTATTTGTTTGCATTCAATAAGCCTAATCATTGGATCAATATATAGATTTGGATGATATGTTCTTCTTAGAAGCGATTCTTACTAAAAGTTGAAGCTTTTTATATCAACTTTTGGGATCTTATTCTGTTATTGAATAGTGGTAATTGCTTCTTCTTTTGACTGGAAATTGAAGCAACTAAAGCTCTGTAGATTGTATAAAGAATTTAAGTTTTGTATCCGATTGTTTTATGGTTTGGACTGACGGAGACAATTAGTTTCTGATAGTTGTGATGGGCTTCTAGTGTGAAGTTTCTTGTTTGCTACTTGAGGAAGAATAGATATAGCTAGAGAAGCTATTTTAACAAAGCGTTGTGAGATAGGAAGATGATTAAGCTCATGTTTAGTAATGCCCCAATATGTTTTGAATCCTGAAAATCTCGCCAATAACAGGAAGATCTTGTTTAGTAAGCTTCTTTCAAATGAATCCTCCCTGTTACAAAGAATCCTTTTGATTAATCCACTTAGCTACATGGATTCTATTATTATCATACTCATAATTTGATTATTCATGTTACTTTAACGTTATGAAACATTGTTGATAACAATATAATTAGCATTGATGAATGGATGATGACCTAAATATAAGAGTATGACTATCATGTGATGAAGTTTGATAGAAAGGTAGTTTTTGTTTGATTCTAAATCATGATCTACGTTGTGGAATCAAAACCCTCAAAACGTTATGGTGATTTCTTCTTGCATATGGGTGTCCTGACTGTCATTTTTGATCTTTGACTTCTTCTTTTTTTTTTTCCATTGCACAGCTTAAAGGTATGATAAACGACATGGATCGTGTCCAACTGGAATGAGGACTCTTGTGTGTTACACCTATCGTCAATGCCCAACTGATATGTTGTGTCTTATAATCATAAATTTACTTTGATCCAAACACTTTTGAGAAGCTGTCTTCAAGTGGTCAAAAGGTAGCAACTCTTTTTTCTTGTGTAATTGTAATCATCTGTGTTATGAAGTATTGCCATTTTTGAATTGAGTATGGAACTTCTCATGTTTAAGAAACCAAGCTTTATTTTCAAAAGAAACATTCTTAAGAACTCCTCATGTATTCAACCATTGGAGAAGGTTTTTCTTAAAACAGTATCATGGGCTCTCTAACATTGGATAATCTAAAATTTATTAGAAAAAAATTGGTGAGAGCCACTCATTGGCTCTTACCATTGGAGATGCTCTAACGTTTCACATTACATAAAAATGTCGAAGACGTGTCTCGAATCAATGACGCGTTAACTTTTAAAACAATTTTGACGTGATCCAGTTGATGGTTATTAATTATTTTACCAAAATTTGTTTTGTTTTGAAACACCAATATAATATTATATTAAAATTAACTTGCGGTTACAACAACAACACTAATCCGGAAGCTCTTCACCAAAGAATTTACTTGTCGAATATTTGAAATAGAAACACAATTGAAAAAGAATGTTTGAAAGCGATAAGATAGAAGTTTAAAATCAATGATGACAACCAGAAGCTCCTCGAAAAGTACTTCGAAAGTGATCAGTTTGAAGTCGATCAATCCTCGGTCTTGTAATAGATCCGAGAGTGATGCTTGTTCTTTTGCCATTGAAGGCGGGCGAACAACAGTAGCTCTTGATGCCTCTACGGTTGAGATTTTTGAAACACTCGACATAGGAGAAGAGTGATGAGAACGGCCTCTCTTTCAATGAGGATGAGGAATTTGGTCTGTCCAAAAACATTTTCTCTTACTTTCCTTAAGGTAACGCACTAGTGGGATTAGGATATCCGATATTGTATGACAATTGAAGACCACTATGGTTTAAAGTGGGCCGCAGTTTATAAATAGAATCCAGTCAGAGCCCAATATGACTGTCAAAAGAAATCATCTTTCATCGAAGCAAACTATAAAGTCTATAACCCCACTTTGACACTTTCCCTACTACACACATTCATAAACCATTTGCCTATTTGAATGTTTTTTTCGCTACAATTTTTCTGAATACAAAACAGCATTCTTAAAGTCAATATTTATATTGGTTTTTTTCTTTTATATTGAAAAATGTGAGCTTCAGTCACGGTAAAGCCAATTTTAGTTGCAAGTAGGTGTAAGTTTTCTTTATCGTTTGTAATATATCATTGCGGAACAATTATAAATGTTGTTAACTTTTAATCTTTTATATATCAAATTAGTAATATTGTTATGTACGTATGTGAACAATATACACTCATATTTGGCAAAAGCATATAATTGATAGTAGTTGATATATATTATGAAGAAAAAGACTTATAAAAAATTAATCAATCACTTTACCAAAAAAAAACAATTTATAGCAAAGCAAAAATCATATCGTTTGATGAATAATATATAATTAAATAAAGTACTAAGACATCTTCATGTACCATATTTTCAAACTTCTTGTACTATCAGAATTGTCTGTCTCTTAAGTTTCATCACCTAATTAATTTTCTTACGAAGTCTTGGTTTTTTGGTGAAGGAAGACTAATTAAGTTTCTCAGGTATGTTTGTTTGAGAATTATTGATCACATTTATACATTATTCTCTGATGTTTTTATAAAGTGAATTTCCTACAAATTTGGATCTTTAGTATATGACCAAACCACGAAACTATATGTATAATGTATACGACTACTTTAACCTTTTTAAAAATTTCCTACACATCGTGTCTTTTCACTTGATGTCATTATTAAAACTAAAAAAAACTGAATATATAAAATTAATATATTTGCTTCGATTTTTACTAGACTGATTTTCCCGAAAACTAGTTACACATGTAAAACTGAATCAAATATCTTTAGACAATGTCTTTAAAAATTCAGAATGGCTTACCAACCCATTTTAGTTTACTGATAGATTTTTGTTTGCTCGGTTTGGATAGATTAGTTCAGCATTTTGTTCGTTTGTTTTACAAGATCTGATCTAGATTCAATATAAACCTCGTAAGCTTGATATACATATATTCTCATCTTGATAAAATACTATAAAGAAATGATGGAAAAAAATAGATACATATGTCAAGATAAGAATCTGATGGGTGAGTTATACTTAATAGTTACTAAGGAGTATATATGATGAGTGGCTACAAAATGATTGAAAAATTAGCATCTTTAATTAATTCATTTAAAGAAGCTTATAAAAATGTAGTTGAAATAATTGGCCAAAAAGGTCATACTTATTCGGATCAAAGCATGAGTGAGTAGCAGTTGGAACAATTACACTAAGAGATTCCCAAACCATAATCTTCTCGTGGGCTTTGAAAATGAAAGCAAACAAAAAAAATTGATGAACAAAATAAGGTAGGCCAACGACATCACCCAACCTCTCCTGCTAGTCCATTTATTGTAAAATAAATAAATAAAATGAAGCTATAGATATACAACGTTTACAAACCAACTTTATATATATATATATATATAATCTACTTTAACAAAAGAAAACTATATATAAGTATATAATTTTGAAAGTAATTAATATGAAATTTTGAATCTTCTAATCACCAATCTCCTCCCTATATCAATTACTTATCTTTTGAAGTAGCAATCTTATCTTTATAAGCTCTCTTTTCTTTAATGAATTGCCACCTTATCTTTTTGCATTTATGGTGGCATTATGTCCGTTGAATCCTTTAAAGTTTTTCAATTTCCAACTGTTCAAATATTGACTTCTCCAGATACAAAACAATTGACAATTCGAAGAAAATAACCAATATAATTCTAAAATAGATAAATTAAATACGTAAAATATAAATCTTCATTTTTTTTGGGTGAGACAAAATAGAAATCTTTCACTGAAACTCTTGTAAATAGACACTGATCACGCCATTTGTTGCGGCCACCAAAACTTTCATTTCCTTTTAATTAGAGGCTAGGTGGCAGTATTTAGAAAGAAAAAAAAAACCTCATATGTTATGTATAAATTGGTACAAATTTTTTTAAATTGTTTATATTCAGATACAGTAGTAATCAACTTTTAAATCAGTGGATATGGGAATGCAACTATCAACTTTTTGATGCGGCTGTTTATTAATTGCGTCCAAGTCCAATATAGAAAGAGCAAAGTGTGCTCTACCAATTTATAATTTCTTAACTTCTAAATCTGTTATTTATAGTTTAATTTATATCCAAAGAATTCCACACACCATTCTATGATTGAATATTTTCATTAAGATAGAAATTGCTTACCCACTGGTTTTACATGTCCAAAATGCTAGAAACTGTAAACAGTAAGTTATATAGTACATATGTTGGATAAACACTAAATTATCTATGCAAAGCTTACTATATATCATTGGAGAGTAATTTAGGACAAAAGTAATTGAAGTTGGATCTTAATGCAGTCCCTGCTTCTAAAGAAATAGAAACTGTTGACTTTGGGTCTTTTCATTTTCATAAAGTGTTGATCATTTAAGAGACACGAACTCGACATGAGTGATTGGGAGGTATAATCACATGTGTTTTGATGTCATAAATCAAGATTATATATAGATGAAACGTTTATGGTGGGGCGGATTTGATTGATAATCCATTAATCCCTCATAATATTGGGGTATAATCAAAACGTATAATCATAATTACTTTGCTTACCATTTTCTATTTTCATATCAACATCTTACTCATGTTTGTCCTCCACTTTCCTCCACTCAACTCAAGTTCCCTTTGAGTTACGTTCGTACATCTGTTTTTTTTTTTTCTTACTTTGGTTAATTAACGTTACAAACCCATATAGCAGTAAAACTTTGCGGTAAATATTAAAATTATATACATATTATTTTATATTGCCATCTTTTTTAGACAGTAAAGTTAGTAAGACGTTTAAACTCATGAACTGAATTGATCTAATATTTATTTTTATTTTTATTTTTTTGAGCAAAAGTTGGGGTAAAGTTATTTGGTCTTAATTCTTCATTAAAAATCTTACCAGAATCAAGTAATACTTCTGAACTACCTGATTGCTGGGAAGAAAACTACTTGACTTACGAAATCTATTTGCTGAATGATATGTTCACCAAAAGATTAGTCAAGGTCCTAATACTTGTAATCAACTTAAAACAACACAGTGAGTTTTAAAACCAGTGTTTATAATGGAGATTCGTTAACTAATTAGTTAAAAAATATAAAGAAGTCAGGATTCCAAACGCTACTAGAATATTATTCGCAATTGATGATTTTATTATCATTAATATTATCGAATTCAAACCAGCATATAAAACAGACTCCAAAATAGTCTGAACTTTTTTATAAAAAATAAAATTTTTTTAATAAAAACAAGTAGTCTCTAGAAAAATACAAAAGTATATAGTCTAATGTCTACATTCCTCTGCGTATATATGTGAAAATATAATCTAATCTAAAGTCATCTCAATCAAGATCGGTCTTGAAGACTCAATGGCAAAATAAGGCACCGGCGAATCTTCAAAACATCCGAAAACTAAAACTAATGAAGCGATCTCAAGAACTATATCACTATATGAATATAACAGTTGGACCCGCCACAAATGACAAATATCATCAAAGTTTAAATTCAGTTTATATTTGAGAAAGCCTATTTATACTAGTTAAATGATGTTGTGACATGTTTTAGTTCTCGGACCTAAAAAGTATCTGAATTTAGTACTCCACTAACAAAAAGCTCCAGGAATATGATATCATTGCCTTGTTGGTTACTTGATTCATACAATTAAAAACGCAACGAAGAATGTCGACATGTCGTTATTGTTTGTTGCCATTTTTTTGGGTTAAATGGTTGATCATTCATGTTATTAGTTTCTCAATTGCTCAAATTTTATATTCTCGTGAAAGGCATGGACCAAAACTTTTTGCCCTTACTTCTTACTGATAGGTTAATAAAGCACATTCAAACTATGAATATAACCGATAAGATGAAAGAAAAATACAACCTATAAAACATTTAAACTAGCGCGTAATTATTTTCAAATGCATTACACGTCCTTGATCAAAAAGTAAAAAGTTATTCAAATTTAGAATTTAATTTAGGAAGAAAAAAAAGAAGAAAAATAGAAGATGACAAAGTTTCGACCGCGTCAATGTTCTTCCCGACGACACGCTTCGAAAGTCTTCTTCGTTCTCATTTTTTCCATACGTAAATAAATACATTTATTTCAATTTACATATATAGTTTCTAAGTAAAATCATTTTCGCGAAATCAATGGTTTTTTTTTAAAAAATTTATCGTTGAAAAATCAATTAGAACTAAGAATAAAACAAAAGGAAAATAACTTTATACCAAAAAATGAAGAATCATGGGCCATGACACATCACCATAAATGACCAAACCCGATTAAGGGGTTTGCTATATTCAAACAAAGCGAACCTAATCTTGTTGAAATTAATGCCTCCAATCTTCAAATTATACAAACACTTTTAAAGATGATAAAATCACATATATTTCTAGAAAGAAGACACACTATAAATAAAAACATCCTTGCTGGCAAAAATCCATCATTCAATTTTGGTCGGTCAAATAGATCGTCACAAAATGTTATAAAGCATTATCACATCTTTAAATTCATTCACATTTCGATATCTTTACACATTCACATGGCGCCAATGGCTATGGATCATCTCTGTTTCGTACTACCGACAGAATCCGGCGAGTTAAAGCCACCGGTGATGGTCGAGGAGACCACAGAAGAAGAAGAGGAGAAGAAGAGTCGTGATTGTGGACGTCAAGTTGTGAGTTTAATCGGAGATTTATTCCGGCGATTACACGGCTCTAAGTTGGTGAAGAGCTTGAATCTCTGTAGTATCAACGAGAGTAAAGATTCGATTTCAATGGAGATCAATAAATCATTCACTGACATGGAAGGTGTTCAGCTTTCCAGCAAAGTCGGTTGCGAGAATCCAAGAATCTTTGGATACTCTGAGCTTTATATCGGAACTAATGGTTTCAGCGACGAACTGATCCTCGGAAGCGGCGGTTTCGGCCGCGTTTACAAGGCGTTGTTACCGAGCGACGGAACCACCGTGGCTGTTAAATGCTTGGCGGAGAAGAAAGGAGAACAATTCGAGAAAACTTTCGCGGCGGAGCTTGTTGCGGTGGCTCAGCTCCGCCATCGAAATCTTGTGAAGTTAAGAGGTTGGTGTCTACACGAAGACGAGTTGCTTCTTGTTTACGATTACATGCCTAACCGGAGCTTAGATCGTGTGCTTTTCCGACGACCGGAAGTTAACTCCGATTTTAAACCGTTGGATTGGGATCGGAGGGGTAAAATCGTCAAAGGACTCGCCGCCGCGTTGTTCTACCTCCACGAGCAGTTAGAGACTCAGATCATTCACAGAGATGTGAAGACGAGTAACGTTATGTTGGATTCTGAGTTTAACGCTAAACTCGGAGATTTTGGTTTAGCTCGGTGGTTAGAACACAAGATTGATGAAACAGAGCATGATTCGAGTTACGACTCTGTTTCTTCCTTCCGTAACCACCAGTTCCGAGTCGCGGATTCGACTCGGATCGGTGGGACTATCGGGTACTTACCACCGGAGAGTTTCCGGAAAAAAACCGTTGCCACCGCTAAAACAGATGTTTTCAGCTTTGGTGTTGTGGTTTTAGAGGTTGTCTCCGGTAGACGAGCCGTTGATCTTTCGTTCTCGGAAGATAAAATCATTTTACTTGATTGGGTTCGGAGATTATCCGATAACCGGAAATTACTCGACGCCGGGGATTCTCGGTTAGCAAAAGGATCTTATGATCTCTCTGATATGAAGAGAATGATTCATCTTGCTCTGCTCTGTTCTTTAAACAATCCAACGCATCGTCCCAACATGAAATGGGTTATCGGAGCACTTTCCGGCGAGTTTTCCGGTAACTTACCGGCGTTACCTTCGTTTAAGAGCCATCCTCTTTATATTCCTTTATCTTCTTTAAAATCAACCTCAACTTCGGCGACTACGACTACTACAAGAACAACGATGACCACCACCACCTCCACAACTAGCTTCAATGCGTCGTCGGAGTCAACGCCGTCATCAAATTACGTTACTGCCCTTGAGGATTCTATTTACCAGACGGCGGAGACTGGAGAAAATCCGTACTTTAATTACAACAGCCGGAGAGTGATGTCATCAAAGTCTTTCGTATTGGACACGCCAAGAGAGATTTCATACAACGACCTTGTTTTAGCCACTGATAATTTCTCTGATGCACGTCGCGTTGCTGAGGTTGATTTTGGTACGGCTTATTATGGTTTACTAAATGGAGACCAACATATTGTGGTGAAACGTCTCGGTATGACTAAATGTCCGGCGCTTGTTACCCGGTTCTCCACTGAACTACTTAACCTAGGCCGGCTTCGACACCGTAACCTAGTAATGCTCCGTGGTTGGTGCACCGAACACGGAGAAATGCTTGTAGTGTACGATTATTCCGCGAATCGTAAGCTAAGTCATCTTCTTTTCCATAATCATATACCTGGAAACTCTGTTTTGCGATGGAAAAGTCGGTACAACGTGATCAAATCGCTTGCTTGCGCTGTACGTTATCTCCACGAGGAATGGGACGAACAAGTCATTCACCGAAACATTACTTCTTCAACTATATTTCTTGATAGAGATATGAATCCGCGGCTTTGCGGATTCGCATTGGCAGAGTTTTTGTCTAGAAACGACAAGGCTCATCAAGCTGCAAAAAAGAAAGGATCTGCTCAAGGGATTTTTGGTTATATGGCACCAGAATACATGGAATCCGGCGAGGCTACAACCATGGCGGATGTATACAGCTTTGGCGTGGTAGTGCTCGAGATGGTTACGGGGCAGCCAGCAGTGGATTACAAGAGGAAAAAAGAAGATGCTCTTATGGTGTTGCGAATCCGCGAAGTAGTTGGTAACCGAAAAAAACTCTTGGAGGAGATTGCAGATATTCATTTGGATGATGAATACGAGAATCGAGAATTGGCAAGGCTATTACGGTTAGGGTTAGTTTGCACGAGAACCGATCCGAAGTTAAGGCCTAGCATTAGCCAAGTGGTGAGTATATTGGATGGAAGCGAGAGGTTCTTCGAAGAGGAAGGAGGAAAGGAAGGTGACGTTAGCCGCAAGCAAATGTATGATTCGTCTATGTTGATGATTAGACAAATGCAAGCGCTTGGGATCCATTGAGTAATGATAAAGGAAATATTAGGAATGTTCATGTAATTTATCTTTGTTGATTATGTTATAAAGATTTTGGGTCTGTTAATTGGTTCCAGGTAAAGCAAGGATAAACATAAATATTATTTGCATTTAAAACCACTGAGATCTAAATCATTACATACGGTAAGAAACCTTAGAGATGGTTTTGAGTCTGTTAATTGGTTCCAGGTAGAGTTTGGATACACCAATGAACAAGAGCAAACACAATTGTTCAGAGTTCAGACTTTGAAATATAAAGGTCAAAGAAAGCTTGTGATGGGACATACACTTCTTTAATCAATATCAATGGTCTCTTGTTTCTTAGAGAAACAGCTGTTCATCGTTCTGAGCCGCTTCCTGGTGTCTAAAAACTGAGGTCACTCATGTTTTGAGACGGGGAACATCGTGACATAACCGCTAAAGTCTTTAAAGTTCCGCTACATGGGTCACTGATAAAAGCAGTATTTGATACCTCGATGAAGCAGCTGTTGCGTCCTTTACAAGCCTGCAGAAGAGAGCAAAGAACTGTTCAGATAGTCCACAAAATTTATAGTACGCAATTGCTACGAACCTGTTTTAGAGCTATATGTCAACAATTTGCACCCAAAATATTTCTACTAGCTTGCTTAGGAAATTAAGATCATCATAAGTTCTACTTTGGATTATAATTGGAGTTATGTTTCCAGCACCGGTTTTTAGATTCCTTCGTATGATTGAATCAGTTGCCAGTGTTGCAGGCAATATAATTTTACCTCAGAGACGATTGATAATGAGTTGGATGCATGACATTTCCCGATAGAAAACCCGTCGCAGCTACCTCTTGGAGTCCCATAGCTAGCAAATTCTATGGAGGATATGACATGTCCATCTTCACAATGCAGATGCACTTCTGGTGCCACACTGTTTATCGACATTGTTCCGTTTATGTAATCTGGTGTGGACCATTTCCGCAGAGGTGGATAATGCGATTCCGAGACTTGACCGCACAGAATCCCAGCAGTAACTGTCTTAACCGATATCTTAAATGGGTTTCCCCCAGTCTCTTCAAAGAGCACAAGTAGATTACTTGACGGCTTTAACCACGAACGCGGTACATGGTACCTGTACAATGATATTATGTCAGTACCATGGCATTCAATAGTCATTGCGGAGTTATTACATGCACATTACCTGGTTTGTGTAGGCTTTCCACAATTTGTTGTGCACTTATCTGAATTGTAGGCTCCACGATAATCACAGGTTCTGTCACATCCATCCTTTTGGGAAATGATATTCCAATACCTTCCAATATGTTGTCCATTGACCCAAGCTTGCCCCCTTCCCATACTTTCCAGATTAAGAACAACAGGATCTGTTCCGGCCGGGGGGTCAAAGTATGTCTAATTCAATAAGGGGAAAAAAAATGAACAATGATCAGTAGATTAATGAGGGACGGTAATACGAAAACATCTTTGTTTTCGGAGAAACGAGAAAACAAAACGCCAACATGTTTCACAGATTTACCTTGTACCACATGAAGATCGAAGGTGAAGCATCGGTCTCCAAAGTACTCCACTCAGCTTTTTCATTGTGTTCAACAGTATATATTTTATCAGCCTCGCCCTTCAATCCCACCTATAACAAACGCCAAACATTCAATGCTTCCAAAATAATCTTCATATTTCAGATAAAGCGAGAGAAAGAAAAAAGAATCCACAACGTTCAACTTTTTTTAAGACATATAATTTTAAACCATATGCACGCTAACTACACCTGATACGTCCATGACGATTTTGACAGGTCTAAATCTCCATTCTTGAATCCAGTAAGCTTAGCTTTGCCTCTAAAACCGGCTCCATCCTTCTCCAAGAAAGCACCATAATTCTGTGCCACAAAGTCGAAAGTGATCACAATTAGCTGTAAGAAAAAAGATAAAAAGAGAAATTAGGTAGTAGATATTAACCTGTAAACCAACTGTTTGAGTCAACAGAAGTAAATCATTGTTTCCCTGTATAAATCGTACAGGCTGCACTGCCTTCACCCAGTGACCAACAATACTGCCTTTACTTCCATTCAGCAGGAGGAAAAAGTTAGCACAAGATGGGAGAAAACAATTTATAAAGCGTTGCACTTTATGAAAGCTATAACCCTCATGTATAGTTAGACACAGCGAATCACAAGAGACGGCATACCCAACCACGAACAGACACAATACAGGAGCAGTGCATTTGTACAATTGCAGACATGCATAAAAAGCAGGAGTGAGTGTTGTAAATTACCTGCGAGTTGTTTGTTAACAAACACACGTAACACATCCCTCATGCTATCAATCGACACTGTTGAGTTAGGTCCATTTTTCTTCCAGAACGAGATATCATCTTCAGATACGCTTATTCTACATTTGGTTGACAAAGAAGCAAAAAGCCATTACATACAACAAACAACTTCCGGTAATTCAGTCAAATTATGATGTAAAAGCATCTTGAATATCTATCTTGTAGGAATTCTTTCCCTTCAATGGTTGATGTTAGTTAGATCATGAAATAGACAACTCCGCATCTACCTTGTCTTATGCCACAGGTAATCAGACCGGTCTTTTGTAACATTCAAATGCTCCAATAATCCTTGGAAAGTGAAATTGTTTTCACCCCATATGCCAATAGGTTCTTTCAGAGCCATCCATGATTTTGAGATATAAGAAACATTATCCTGCCTCACGACTTTTTGCAGTATAGACATACTACCTAAAGATGGCCTTGCAGACTCAACCGTTTTAACAGAAGTTTGTGCTCCTACCTGCTCAAGAACAGACAAAAACGATAATGTCAGGAATCATCTTGGGGGCGAACTACTATCTGAAGCAATTAAAAAAGCCAATTTCCTGATTAAGAGAGAAATGTCAAGTTCACAGAGGACGATATTTGAGGCTGGGGCAGTTTCAAAAATGAAACAATAGAAACAGAACTAGTCCAACAGTGACAGTTTTTTTAAAAATCCAGTCACAAAGAACCATATCAGTAATGTGCTAAAGGAATTTTCAGACCACTGGACTAAATTTAAGAAAGACAAACTGTCAACAAAAACCATTCCAGAATTTCACAAGCAATTACCAGTCAAAAGAATTTAGAATACCGGTAGAAATGGAAATCAAACCTTGGCAGTGTTGAAGGCCACATGTCGACAGTCTGGCAATATACTCACTGACCAAGGTGGTAAAGTATATGACTGGCCATTAAATTTCACATGTGCAGATTTATGCTCATCAATGTTTGCGAGAAATGCAGCGCACACCTTTCCTCCAGTCTCACCATCTCCATGATAAATGTGTGCCTGAAATTTGCGTTATTTACAAATAAGAATCTGGAATCTTAAGCATGTATAATATAAAACCTCATCTTCATTCTGAAAGGTAATCAAATAACAGGCCCGTATTTTGTTCAGTAGATAAATCACATTTATACGTACATTTAAAAGAAGCACCCAATAGATGGCAATGAAGACTATCCTTATAGTAGAACTAAGTGAAAATCTTGACAGGTAAAGCAGAGTAAGAATCAAACCGGCAGGAAATCTATCTAACAGCACTAGTTTATTATACCTAGATAAGAAGAGTGAGTTCTACTAATGTCACTATATGCAACTAGCATTTGAGAGTAGGATAACACCTCCTGCTTTGATCCCAATTTTCTATATTGAGGTGCATCCGCCGCGACAAGAGCAGGTTCACAAAGTTTTATGGCAGCATGAAGGTCCTTTAGATGCCCCCATTTTGGCTCGCTCCTCAGACCTTAGTATATGACAAACAAAATTTCATTAGAAAACTAAGTAACTAAATTTTTCTTAGCAATCTGCTCTCCTGCTAGCCTTAGCTTGCACCCACCATATTCATCAAGAGGAGCATCATAATCATAGCTTGTAATGTAGAAAGGACCACCAGAAGTTCGACCAAAGTTTGTTCCACCAAAATACTGCAACCATAAAACAGACGCATCAATATATGCAACGCAAACAGATTGAAAGCGTTATCATAGGCATTCAATAATCAAGTTGAGTAAAAACAATTCCCGCAAGTTGTGTAGATTATCTCCTACATCGTTTGCCTTTTGAGGGTTCTACGGGAGGGACGTAAAGTAAATACTATGGCTTAGTAAAACCTAGTTTCTCAACTCAAGCAAAAAACCTATGGAACTAGTCATTGTTGTTTCTGAATATCATTTGAAATCAGCTGCAAATAAATATGAAACAGGAAGATGATGATGCAAATGAACTACGGCAGGAAAAAGTGGACAAGAAAAATAGAAAACAATCTAGTCTGTAACTATTGTACCATATAATAATTTTGAAAGCTTCCTCCACGCTGATAAAATCTTGCAACTGCAAATGCAAGATCTTCAGCAGGTCGGTGAGGCAAACTTCCACCCCACTTCGTGTACCTTCAAAAAGTCAGCCTAACATACTCATTTAATCCAAATACCAATTAACATAACAGTTAAGGCCAACTGGTACATTGGCCTTGAAATAAAAACTTCACCAAAACACTTATTTGATAAGAGCAAAGCTTTGTCAGAAGACTGCATGACAAAAACATACCATCCATCCCAATCCTCTGTCCAAAGTACTGGCTTCGTCCGCGAATTTGGTTTAAAACCATCACAATAGTATCCATTGCATGCATCAATCTGAGATAAAAAGAGATTAATAGGCGTCACAAGGATGGTTTTCAAAAACAAGGAATCTTTCATTATGAATTGAAAGATAAAACCCCTTTTATATTCCAAAGAAAATCAATGAAACAAATGGTTTACAAGTCATTATCAATGATTGCAGGTCGGTAAATACTGAGTATCTCAATCTTATTTTAGGCACCCAAAGAAAATCGTTGTAAAAATCATCAGCCTGGTGAACAAGATCAGCAACAAATAAAAACAGAGACATCTTAATGCACAAAAATCAAGTTAGCAACATTACAATATTCTCTGGAGCGTCCGTTTGTTTGCACATAACCCACGGAACTCCAGCACCAAGCCCTAGAGCCATGCTAGCTGCCCATTTGACGTAATCCTTTCCCTTCTGCCCGTAAGATTTTTCAACATCCCCATATTCATTCTCGATCTGTGTAAGAAAATATTTCAGTCGACGGTGCATTCTCATTCAACAAGCTGCATTAATTTAACAACATTCAATTAAGAGGGCTGGTCAGCCCATGACAAGTCCTGTCAGCGAACAAAGAATGCCGGAGACTGTCACCACATACGTATAATCACACCTTTATAGAAAGACTAATAAAAGAAAGAAAGCTCACTGATTTGGATATAAAGTTCAAAACATATAACATTTTCATATGACCTGCAGCATGATTATGGGACCTCCTTGCCAACAGAAGAGCTTTGCTTCTCGCATCAAATCCACAATCTTTGTTACAAACTTTTGCATCTCTTTCTGGAAAATAGCAAACACAAAGATATGATAGTCTGTCCGATGATAACAACGCTAAAACAGAATTTAATAAGTACAATAACAAAGAAAATGTGAAATGAGCATTCAATTAAAAAAAAGTACCTTAAAAGGTTCATTATCTGTTCGAAACTCAATGCCAGGAATATCCCGCAGCCACACTGGGAACCCCCTAACAAAGAATTGGAGCAAAAAGAATAAAGAGAAAGCTGAATAAAAAAGAAGACTAAGAGACACCAATGGTTGCAAAAAAAGAAAATACCCAAAGTTCCACTCAGCACAAACATAAGGACCTATCCGTAGATGGAGATAAAGACCACTTGATCCAATAAGCTTCACAAATTTGACAAGGTCATATCTTCCTTCAAAGTTATACTGAACAAAGCCATAGAAGATAAACATCAAAATTTCCAATTTTAACTAAATCAAGACAGGACAAAGAGGAAATTTGGCTAACCTGACCCTTTACAGGCTCGTGCCCATTCCAAAACACATAAGTTTGAACCACATCAGCTCCACCTTCTTTACTCTTTGCGATGAGATCAGACCACATCTGAATAACCAATTAACAATGCCAATTCTTCTATCAGCATTTCATCAAAAAATCAAAAATTGTTGAGCTAAGGTCGGTGAAAGAGATTGTTACCTCAGGAGTGGCTCGAGGGTAGTGAATTCCAGCTGAGACGAGCATGCGCCTCTTGCCGGCGATGATTAAAGCCCGGTGATCGTAGCTCACATTGAACGGTTTAAAGTAACTTCCCGACAGAATCGGAAAGTACACAAGTAAAGCGATGATCAGTGACAGTATCCGCCATTGAAGCGAAAAAGTTCGAATTGACTCTGCCATTGAAGTAAAAGCTCATCAAAGTCCACAGATTTTCCTTTTAGCGTGTATCTCGAACTCGAAGACGATACCCATATCTATTTCTACTAAATGTTAAAATATCCCCAAACGTTTATAAAAGTGCAACATAGCCCAAAAATAAAATTAAACTTAACAACAGCAAATAATAAATTAATTTCACAGCTGTAACTTGAGAATAACGCAATTAATGAAGCAACAACAAGATCTATGTGTGTATCCTTATTGCAATATCCTGGTCAGATTATGATTTTGTTTTGGATAAAGTTTCCTTGGCTCAAAAGTAAACTTCCTTCTATTTCCTTTTCTCTAAAGTTTCTAGTACGTTCTATATAATATCCAATACCTCTCTAACTTCCTATTTTGTGATATCCAAAGTTCTGATTTTTTAACCCTAACGATCAACACTTGAAGAAGAAGAAGAAGAAGAAGAAGAAGAAGAAGATGGTGATGAAGATTGCGATAGCAACAGAGAGAACAGATCTTCCTCGTTTGGTATCTACTGCAATTAGAGCTTCTAATTCGCAGAATGCTTCTGATGTTGAACGTTGCTTTGATGTTCTTCGATACTTGAAGGGTTTGAATCTCTCTGTCAAAAATCTTTCCCATTCCAAAGTGATACTTCCCTTGGAGAGTCTGAGAGATCACGAAAACCCTAAGATACGAACGGAAGCTCACGTCTTGTTCACTTCATGGATGAAGACTTTTTACTCCAGCGGACAAAACTCTTCTTCTACTTGCAACAAACCTAATCCCCTGAAACTGAAGAAAGTTGTTAAAGCGTGTTCGGAGTTGAAGAAGAAGAACGAAGAGCAACTATCTCATGGTTTTGCGGTACTTAAGGCTAAGAAAGAGACTGTTTTTTTGGGGATGAAGAAGAACGAAGATGAGAGATCTAGGGTTCATGAAACCAGAGAGATGAAACAAATTGGTGATTCCAAGTCTTTTGCATTGATGAGGACTATCGAGAAGAAGAAGCAATCGGCCTCACCAATTCAAGGTTCTAAAAACCCTAGATCCGGGGCGGGTGAAACGGGAGTGATTAAGAAAATTTTGAGGAAGCCTGACTTTTGCTGCAAGTCTGTTCCATCAAGGCCTCCTCTCAACATGAAGAAGCATCAACCGGTGAAAGCATTTGAAAACCCTAAAACTTGTCTTGTGTTGAAGAAGAACTCACCGGAGATGTTGGAGCTATTCGAGATGGCCAAGAAGTCAGCAGATGTTGCCAATGCCAAGGGATTTCTCGCAGCTAAAGAAGAGGCATCAATATGCGTCGACATACTCGCTTTACTCATGAAATTTTCCATCATCTCAACGGCTATTGAAACAAGACGGATCATGGAAAAGCTTGAGCGTCTCACAAAGCACAAAGATAGAAAGATATGCAATGCTGCATTAGCACTTCTCCACCATTGGAGGCAGACCATTAGAAATCAACAACAATGAGTAGTGTCATCAGAGAATCTGCGGAAGACAAGGGATGGAAATTAGTAGGATCGTGACTTGAAAGTTTTGGTTTTCTATTCGTTTAGTAAACTAGAGTAGAGTAGCATGCCACTTAAATTCCATTACTTAGAAGCAAACAATGTTATGAGTTAATGAGTTGTGAATATATTATATAAGGATTTTCATAATCTCTCGGTGTGTTGTTTCAAGTGGAATGTGTGTTTTTCTTTTGTTTATGCAAATTCATGAAAATGGAGTTTGATTTGAACGACATGACAAGCAACTATATTATGGAAATGAATTCTTGTGCATAATGGAGCTCTTCTCTCTTGTGTTCCATCGTTATTTATCATCATCATAAAGCAGAGTAAAACAGAGAAGACAAGATAAAACGAACTTGAAGCCTAAGCAACACAAAGATGAAAGTCTTTACTTAGTAGCAAACTGAAACTGATACACTTTTGATATATTCTGGTAACATGTTTGTGGTTAATACAATAGGGATTAACATCTGGTTTGTAGTTTGGTTTTGATATAACTTTACCTTTTTTGGGATTTACAAAAGAAACTAAAACCAAATAAAATCATTTGGTCTGGTAGATATTCAATGATGAAACACAAAACATAGAATTTATCCTAATGGTTTTATACGAACCATTTATCTTAATGAACGATTCTATCGCCACTGCTTTCTAGTTCAACAAATTCTTCCTCTTCGTCGTCTGGACAAATAATATGACTTGCATGTGAAGGCATTGTTCCATAAACCAATAGACTTATGAATCTCTTTACAAAAAGATCACTGGTGCTTTATAGGAAGAAGTAAGATAATACTTTCCAATTCACAGAGTAATTTGGTTGCAAAGTTCCAGCAAAACTGTTATTCTGATATATTGAGTATCGAAAAACTTTATGCAAGGGACTTTCATATATAGAGTAAATTTACAAAATGAGTAACACAAAATAATCAAACCGGGACTTTTCTACCGGAATTTGCCACAGTCATCTCCACCACCGTATCTCCGCCGCTTTGTTCCTCATCTTCTCTCGAAATCTCTTCCAAAGACTTCCCTTTAGACTCCGGAACCAACAGAGTAAAAACAATCCCCAAGAAATTAACACAAGCAAGCATCAACAACGAATTCCTAACACCAATCCCAGGAGGATAACCAGCATCAGTCTTCTCCGAATCCGAACTCTGCGCCGCGTAAAGAAACCCAAACGCTCCAACAATCGCTCCCGCCTTACCACTCGCCGCCGATATCCCATGACAAGTCGATCTCAACCTCGCCGGAAATATCTCAGCAGGAACAACAAACGTCGTCGCATTAGGTCCAAAATTAGCGAAGAACATAGTCAACGAATACATAATCAAAAAACCAATTCGATTCTCTCTATGTCTCCAATGATCATAAGGAATCGCTAAAGCGAACATAAAGATCGTCATGAAGATAAATCCCATCAACTGGATGAAGAATCGACCGAGTATATCGATGAATGCGACGGTGAACCAGTAACCAGGGACGGTGCCGCAGAGAGCGATTAGGGTTTGAGCTTTTGAGACGGTGAAGACTTCGTGGATTGCGTTCATTGTTTCGGCGGCGGGAATCCATCCGATTGCTGTGTAGATGTCTTTTTGGAAGAGGTTGCTGCTGTAATAGGCGATGTCTAGGAGGAACCATGTGGTGGTTGTGCCGAGAAGGTGGAGACCGTGACGGCGAGCGAATTCTCTGGTGAATAAACCGAAGGTGAAATTAGGGTTTGATGAATTTGAATTTGATTGTGCTTCTTCTTCTGCAATTAGATCCACTTGAAGCACCTGTTGTGTAAATAATAATTACTTTTACACTAATCATCATGGTTTAGTATGATGATTTAGTATATGATGAAATTAAGTATTAGTTAAGGAACGTGTACCTTAGACATATCGGAGGCGGCTTGTTTGGTATTCCGAGCTACAAGAGCGGTATACCGAGCAGTTTCCGGCATTTTCATCCGCCAATAATAAGTAAGTAAAGCTGGGATAGCTCCAAACATGAGCACAATCCGCCACACGTAATCCGCTTGAGGAACAGTGGAGCCAACAGGATCAACCTCGTAGGTGGGCGCTTTGAAGGCATGGTCAAATGTACTCGAGACGATGAGAGACACGATTCCTCCGGCTAAGATTCCGAAGCCTTGCATAGCGAAGACGGCTGCTATGAAGGCGCCACGTGTTTTCTTGTTGGCGTATTCCGACATGATGGTGGCTGAGAGAGGGTAGTCGCCGCCTATGCCGAAACCGAGCCAGAACCGGAAGAAACAAAGTGTGGCCATTACTCCGTTAGCTGAGTGACCAAATGATAGACCAGACCCGAGAGAACATAGTACCATGAGCATCAAGGTAATACCTATGTGTATTCCAATAATTTTCATTATATACCATTAGTTAATTTAGCCACTAAATACTATAATTAATAGTTCTAGTATTACCAATGGATCAAATACTTTGAATTAATCTAGATAGATCATTTTAAACGTAAAACTACTAAAACATATGTTAAGGCCAAGAAATTAGCAAAGGTTACCGTAAACTTTCTTGCGGCCGAGCTTGTCACCGAGCCAACCGAAGAAGAGCTGGCCTGCTAAGGTACCGCAGAAGGCCACACCATTAACAGCGGCAGCAACATTAGGAGGGAGCGTTCCAGGCTTCTTGGAGCTATCAACGTGGTAGTATATGCGGCCTAGGAGCTTCGTGACGAGGGAGATGCTAAATAGATCGTAAGCATCAGTGAAAAAACCCATACCCGCGATTACAATCGCTGTGAAATGGTACATCTGCGTTTTGGCTGCGTCCAAAGCGTTCAACACTTCTTTTCCTTTTTTCGCCATGTTTTTCTCTGTTGTTCAGTCACCTGAGAGAAAATCTTGATACAACAATTTTTGATCACATAGGCTAGTATTTTATAAATGTAATTATTATATAGTCAAGATATTGTGAACATGCATGTGACAGTGAGTGCAGTTATCTATGTAAAATTAAATGCAGTTTATAAGCGATTTGTCAAAGGTTGTCTTTTTTGAAAGAGTCAAGGAAAAGTATGTGTGAGGCCAAGAACCAACGATCCCCTTTTGAAACGTGAGGAATCAATCTAACTTTTTTTTTCTAACGTTAGGAATCAATCTAACTTTATTAAGCTTGGTTTTGGTTTCTATCTTAAACTAATCAATTTACTACAATTTAATAAAAAATATTTAGTTTATTCTTAAACCAACCAGTTTACACTTAACTATAAGAGTTACTGTTTTATAACATATAGTTCACTGAAAAAAAAGGATGTATAGAAGAAATATGTACACATAACACATGCATGAGGTGGAAACTTTGAACTGTTGAAACGCTGAAGTGGAACTAAAGTCTTCAGAGAACTCTAGAAACGAAAAGTACATTTAAAAGAATCTATAAGAATATACCTTACAAAAATATATTTTCCAATGACTTTGTAGTGTCATTAAATATACAACGTAAAACTTTTATGAATACTACACCTCTTGCTGAGGTCGATTGCTTCTCTCACTTACCCTCTGGATTTCAATTTAACAATTTTAAGATATGGGAAAACGAGAGGATATATATATTAATTTTCTCTAGAATTTTGTATGACGGACTTGAATCAATAGTAGCAGTAGTAACTTAAATTTAACTCACACAACATTGCATTCCTCACCTAATGTCTAATGAACAATTTTCAATCAAATTAAATTGTAACAACTCAATGGATGAATTTTTGTAACTCATATAGATTTTTGTCTATGTGCTGAGTATATTGGATGGTAGGCTCTTCGAAGAGGAAGGAGGAAAGGAAGGTGACGTTAGCCGCAAGCAAATGTATGATTCGTCTATGTTGATGATTAGACAAATGCAAGCGCTCGGACAAGAATTCATTGAGTAATCTTAAAGGAAATATTAGGAATGTTCATAGAATTTATCTTTGTTGATTATGTTAAAACTTAAAGAGATTTTCGGTTCTATTAAGAATTCTTGGATGAAATTCATCTAAACCACAATTTCATTCATATGACAAACTAATTTGTCATCAAAAAATGTTTTTCCCCCTTTTATTGCTTAAGGCATATCTAGAGAAAGAGTAGTCACACATAATTTATTTTTTAATTAAAAAAAAATTATAAACAAATAAATAAATAATCTCAGGAAAAGCATAGAATACATAAAAATTTAAGACAACAATTAGTGACTTTACATAAAAACACAAATTAATAAAATATAATCTTTCACATTTTAATAGACTGATAATTAGGTATATGAATATATTCAAGCTACACGACGTATAAATACATGAATCTTTGTAGTATCAACGAAAGTAAATTAAAGATTAAATTTCAATGGAGATTAATAATGGGACTTTCATCGTCATCGACATTGAAGGATTCAGTATAACGAGCAGCATCACGAGCACACCTGGTAATTTTTTCACAACCTCTATGGTAATGGTTAACTGGTTGTTTGACACATGAATTGGGGTTTTTATAGCCACATGCCGGAATTCGGTCTCCTTTAATAGATCCGTACCCTAATGTTCTTGCTTCTCCACTTCCACAAAACAAAAACATTACAAGCATCATTGTAGCAAATAGAAAAACAATAGGACTCTTCTCGTATGCAACCATATTTTTTTTTGTTAATTTTCTTCTTAACTATTTTTGGGTTTAATTTGCTACAAGAATTAGTGAGTAATTATTGTATACATTGTTTCAGAAATTTATAATGAGACAAGAGTTGGTTAATAAAGTTATGTTGTTACATATGCCAGGGAATAATACATATTCATGGAGTTCATTTGTCATAAACATCTCTTTTTTTTGGGTTTGTTTTTTTAACTGTGATATTTCAAACAGATAAATCAAATTTTGGAAGGTTTGTCAATATGCCACTATGCCAGCAATGTTTTTTGTTACATAACAAAGTGTAACTAAAGACTTTTGGTATTTGTGTATTTTAAACGGTGAAAACTTGAAAAACAAAACTACAACATCTTAATCTTAAAGGTCAGTAAGCATTAATCTTCAAATTAGAAAAGAGTGAGTTGGAAAACAAGAACAAATTAAGCTTGTGGATGGGTCATGTTCGTCGTACTATATGGCCTCTTGTTTCATCCTAAAATCATATTTCGTTCGAAAAAATATATTTTAAAACAAAATTTGAGTAATTGATCTTATATGTAATAAAAATTGTCTACAAATATTAGAAAAATATTGTCCATAATAATTTGTATACTTCAAATTAATTTGTCCAGTTACTAGTTACCATTGTCTGCCTGAAAACAAAAATTGTCACCCTAGAATTTCTATAACATTTAGCTAGACATCTTGCCTAAAGGACTTCCGATTAACATTACTTAACATAAAACTTGATAAAGCTTCAGTTCCATGTCAGAAAAGTAGGAACGGTGGTGGTACAGCGGTGGAAGGTTGTGTGCTGCGGAGAAGCTTTACATTTGGACATAGAAGGAGGCTTTGGGGGATGTTTTCTTCGTCGTTGAGAGAGTGAGATCGACGTAGAACCATCGGCACAAGCTCCGGCTGAAAAGAAACAAGAGATGAGATGAGGAGAGAATGAATACTATGTTGGAGAGGAATAGAAGAGGAAGAGAAAGCCTCTCAATTTTTTGCTTATTTAGAGAGATGAAAAGAAAGAAGAAGATGTTAGCCACTATGGCATACTAGCTAGAAAAGACTTTGGGCAATATGGCATTTTCAGAACTACAGTGATGATAATATGGCTTCACTGTTGATAAAATCTTGTTTTAATGTCCATAGGAGTATTTGTGTCTTAGGAAGTCTTAGATTATGTAGTGATTTTAAGAGTTTTTGTGACATTTCGTATCATTTGGGAGTTGGAAACAAATAAGATAAAAGAAAATTCAAACACATGACTAAATGTGTTCGTGCTTCCAAGGATGGTCGATCAATCTCTGAAATTATGATCGTCCGACCACATGATGATCGATCCAGCGTTCAAAACATGGTCGACCCACCATGACCGAATACTATATTGAAAATTTTACTTGTCCAAGAACTACTAGGTGTTCTTGAAAAAAAAAAAAGATAAGAGCTATATAAGTTAACCATCTCAGAAAATCTTGAGATTGTTGATTAGTTTAGAATCATCTAATACGAGTGTATGACGAAAATTCAGAGAAAATCTTTCTTATATTACACACAGACATAAGACATAACTCTGGCTCTAAGATAATTTATGTCATTTCTAAATCAACTGCAAGTATATTCACACCGAAGTCCCTAACTTTAAAATCATTACTCGTTCCTGCATTGCTCTCCAAAGGGTGGCAGAAGAAGAGCCAATCTTGCCTTGTACCTCGCGATTCTCTTTAACCGTTCTTCTCTCAATCTGCAAACAAAACAAACCACACAATTTTGTTCAAAACAAAAAATATTCAATCTTCAACCATCGAACTTAGCTTTGATGATATGTTGTGGGACTCACCGAGCGCGGACCTTCTTAGCTCGGTCTATATGTCTTTTCAAAAGATCAGATTCTGACAAATGTTTCACAGATTCCTCGTCCTGAAGCTCATCAAGAGAGTTGAAGTAAATAATCAAACTTAGCTTTACCCTTCACAATTACCATTTTAGAAAGAAATCAGAGAAACACGAAACCTCTTTGTCTTCTTCGCAAATTGCTTCTTCAACTAAATCTTTTGGCAAACTTGTCTCCGTCTTGTCCACAGGTAAAGGCTTTGGCAAACATGTCATCATATCAATTCGCTGCGGCTGTAAACAACGTCATTAATCTTCCAAAGATATCAAGAATAGATATACAAAAATCCAAGTGTTGCATTATACTACAAAGCAGAAATAAGAAATGGATACGAACCTTAATTCCCTCATGAGCACCATTTCTCAACCAAGATCGACACAGCGAGTATAAAGAAGCTCCCTCGGTTATTCTAACCTGCAGAACAAATAAAAAGTATTTAAAATTCCTCAAATGGCGAAGCAAGCGGTTTCGAACGATAATGCAAAACCAAAAAACAAGGATAAAACTATACCTTTCTTTTTCTAACGAGGACCAGAGCATCATCCCGGCTCCTAAACACCATGGAAACGAAACAGAGACATTATTAAGTTTCTAGAGTAGTTTCTAATTAACAAAGCATAATGGCAAAGAAGATAAAGTACCTGGCCTTCTTATGCCCACTGTTGTCTAGAATTGAAGTTGGAGAAGGAGTAGCCTAACAATCAAAAATCCAAAATTTACAAAATGTAACCTCACACAAATATCTAACAGAAGTTTCAACCTTTCCTAATTCATTAGAGATTGCTATTCGAATTCTACAATCACCAAAGCAAATAATCTTCACTTCAACATACACATTTTCACTAACTAGCACAAGCTACAAAAAAAACACTTGACAAAACTATGGAATTAAACAAAAAGATTCAAACTTGTTTTGGTAACGAAAACGATAACTAACCCGAGGTTGCAAAAAATGAGGAACTCCTTTCATATGACCGGAACCAAGTTGAGGAGATTGTTGATTCTGAGGATGTGCAGCTCTCATGAACTGATTCATTGGATCCAAATTCGACACGAATTGGCCATGGTGGTATCCGTAAACTGGCCCTCGAGGAGTATACCCACCTGGACTAGGACTACCAACTGGATCAGCGACGGAATTGGAATTCTGTCTAACGGGTCGGGTCGGAAACCCTCGACCCGAAGAACCAAACGGGTATATCAGACTAGACGGGTCTGGGTGAGGAGGCTGATGAGGCGAATTAGTAACGGAATTCGAACGCCTAATCGGTAAAGGGTTAGTGTAGATATTTTGATGAGGATGATGACGATGAAGCGGAGCTATGGCTCTGTACGACGAAGCTGGTGTTTGAGGTTGAGGTTGAGACGACGGCGTTATGACTGTGTTAGGTTGTGTCACCGGAGATTCAGATGCGGTGACGATTGGAGTCGATACTGCTACAGAGACGGAAGGATTTGGATTTGGATTGGGATTGGGATCGGGAGTAGACATTGTTCCGGCGGATTTTGATTTCTGAGAAATTTGGGGAAAATCAAGTTAAAGACAACGATTCAAAATTTGGTAGCTTTTTCTTTGATTTTCAGGACACGAACTCTTTTTAAGTTCCTTCTAACTAACTAAACTAGGGCTCGGTATTTAATGTTTTGGTTCGGTTTTTTACTTTTTTCTACTCGGGTCCGGTTCAATGTGAGATTTACATTAACGAAAATTAATCCAGGATTTTAAAATGCTGATTTAGTTACGGCTGAAATCTTTTTGGGTAACATTTAAACCATAATGCAGCCATCGTATGGTTGGGTTCGGTATTAAATGTGACCTTAGTTCTAAGTTTCACAGAAAGAAGTGTAAGCTGTCTGAATCTTGAATTATTTATTTTTCCAATAATAATCCATAAGCTGAGATATCTGGCCACAGCTCAGAGAATGTGTAAAGTTTAAGACTCTACATAAAACATAATGGATATGGGTGGGGTATATTTAGCAGCAGCACAAAAACAGGGGATGATCATCATCTACAAAAAGATTCAAGATTCTGTAATGGCAGCAACATGAAGCTGTTGTTGTTGCATGAGGAAGAAATAGCAATGCGCATCTGAGTGAGTTTTAGAAGCCGGCCCATCCAGCAGGTTGAGCTGTTTTCTGGTTTTCTCTCATCTTTGAGTTCCCATATCTCTGTGAAGTGCTGTTTCCAGAGCCCATAGATCTTTGTGTTCCAGATGCAGAAGTAGCAGCTGCAGACGTTGCAGCGGCTCTAAAGGATTCTGTCTCGAAACCCCATGGCTCAAAACCTTGAGTACCTGCAGCAGAAGCTGGTTTACTTCTGGTTCTCACAGACTGATTAATCGTATTATTGTTACCCTTTGATGCAGATTCCATCACGGGTTTCGCTTCATCACTAAAAGGTTGCCATGAATTTGTATCAGAGCTGCCAGTTGACCAGTTAGATCTGTCCTGTTGAAGTTCCCACATTGTTCCTTCCATCTTATCTCTCTGTTTCATCAAGAACATTAGAATTCTAAGATATACATTGATGAAGACTTTTGTATGGGTGTCTAAGCTTAGATGAACAAGAACCAAGAATAATACCGATGGAGTTGATGACATGGAATGCATCCCTGGAGAGGGTTGATTTTGTGAAGAGTCTCTGCTCGGTGACGGTGAGGCACTTTTAGAGGCAAGTGTTTGTTTGAGATCCTGCAACTCTTGCCTTTGCGATCTGCAGATAGCAGAAAGCTTTTCAAACTTAGCAGTTATTTCTGCCTTCTCTGATTTTGTTTGCTTCAACTCGTCTTTTAACCTCTGTATCTCAGCTTCCAATGCCTCTTCTTTGCCAGGTTTATTACCATTATCGAACTTTGTGGTATCAAAGTCAGCAACAAACGAGTTGAAGGCATCATCCTTGGACACTCTTGTCATGTTATTGGCTGCAGCAGGAGTTGTATTCTTCTGAGAAATCGTAGTTTCAAGATCTTTATTTCTTTGAATACCACGAGCCTCTCCTCTCACAGGACTTGGTTTTTTGGGTTGATGACTATCCACACGAACTCTTTCAGATTTAGATGTGTTACTGTTTGGTTCATCAAATTTAGGCATGTTTTTGTTATCTTCTGATACAACTGAGGTTTTAGCATGCTGAGTCGCCCAAAAGGCACCGAGCGGTCCTCCACTATCTGATTCTCCAGAAGATGGTGGCGGCGGTGGCGGACTTCTACGAGGTGCTGGAGAAGGTTTAGTTGCTGATTTTGATGAGCCTGTCAAAATTCATAAGGATCAAAAGAAATCACATCTTTCTTTGAGAAGCTATCCAAAATAGGTTTTATTCACTATACCATCATGGACTCCAGTAGATTGCATTTCAGGTGGTCGATCCGGTAATGATTTCTGTAAATTAGCAGGAAGCTGCTCATTGACACGAAACCAAATCTGTAGATGGACATGTTGTTAGAGACATTTTACATTTCCTCAACTGAGAAGAAACAATGAGTAAAAATTGACTTTTAACCTGTGTAATATCTGGTCGTTCATCGGGTGAAGCTTGGAGCATTTCTTTGATGAGATCCGTAATAAATACACTGTATTTAGGCGATTCTGGAATACGATAATTCCCGTTTAAGATTTGCAGCTTTGATTCTCCATCAAATGCATTCTTGAAATAGCATATCCGAAACAAGAGACATCCAAGAGCCTATTTTTTTTTAAAAACAAACCTTTACTTTCAAGTTTCAACCAAATAGATTAGCAATCTGGAGAGATTGAAAAAGTGTCATCACATACCCATATATCGACCTTCTCGCTTATCATCTCCCTTCGAAAGAGATCCCACATCTATTGCCAATAAAGACATAAATCAAACATTTTTTCACCACTTTTAAAACTCTTATAATCTGCATAGGTGCATATCCAGTCAAACCTCAGGAGCTCTATATGTTGGTGTTGTGTATTTTCTAATATTATCTTCTTCAATTCCCATCTCTTCTGCTCTTTCAAAAATCTTGTGATTTGTCGAAACGCTTCCAAAATCACACAATTTCCATTGTCCATCTGAGCTCAATAGAAGATTCTCAGCCTTCAAGTCTCTGTCACGATTAGCAACACCAATACAGTATCAATTCACATCGCTTGCTAATGTAAAAACGAAACGAAATCTAATAATACAACATGTATACCTGTGAGCAATGCGTGGGGATTGACAATGCATTGCAAAGACAGCATTACACACATCTCTAAAAATCGTAAGAGCTTGTTTCTCTTCAAAGTAACCAGCACCTCTATTCTCAAGCACATCCACAAGAGATTTACCACAAAAATCCATAGCCAAAAGAGCTTCTTTTTTATTCCTCCCCATATCCAAGATACCATGTGCGTAGAGCGTGACAACATTTGGATGTCCCTTGAGGGATTTCAGAACCGAGATCTCTTTCATTACGAGTTCAAGTGACTCCTCGTCATTGCATATCATGTGCTTCAAAGCATATTGCTTTGACGCGTGATTTACATCTTGAGCTAAGTAAACACTGGAGAAACCTCCTTCCGCAATGACATTTCTAACTTGAACTTTCAGATTTCCTATCTCGAGAAATCGACCTTCGAGACCCGCAGGTTCTTTTTGAGCAAAAGGTTTAAACTTCCACATGTTTGAATCAGTGGAAGTAATAAGAATGCTGCATAAACATAAAATCTGTTACAAAACCAAACAAACTTCGGAGAACAAGATATCATGATCAATAGGAGATGCCAAGATCCTAATGAGATATTCAAATACACAGAACAAAAACAAAGATAATGATAAGCACCTAATCTGCTACACAATTGCTCAGTTAAGAAACCAATCAAACAGATCTATTCTTATATGACCAATAAAGGGAGCTAAAAGCTGAATCCTTGATCAGAGAAACCAGATCAACACACAATAAAAACATAAGAACCTAAGGAGAGACTATTGAAGAGTCTTATAACTCGAACTAGATCCGATTAAGAATCTGGCGACTATGGTCAGATATGGTATCAAAGTACAAGACGTTATCATCAACCAAAAACTTCCATGTAAAGCTACAGAATTCAGCTCAAACTCACTTCACACTATACCTACAATCAGATTCTCCTCCACAAAGTTTTTACAAGAGAAGAACACTAGCGAGTCCAACGATTAACAGCTCCGATGAACACAAAATCTAAAGATTCCCAGATAGATAATCGAGATCTTAACCCACAAAGCTCGGGAGAAACAGAGAATCGGCAGATCAATCAAATCCAATCGAAAGAGACAATAAAAATTATACCTTTGCAAAAACCCAGATGCTGAGGAGTGCCAATCCAATGAGTAAAAGAATATATTTACCCTAAGAATCGAAATCACAGTAGCTGCATTAAGATCTGCGTTCACTTTTGCGTATAAAGGAAACAACTTTAAAAGGGGTGATTTTGAGAGAGAGATGATGAAGAAGAAGAAAGCGGCAAATCCGGGAATAGAAAGGAAAGTGAGATAAGAACATTTTGGTTATGGTTTTGTATAATAAGCCGTAAAATTAAGACGTGAACCTGAACGTGGACCGTGACCCTCCCAATACCTATTTTTATTTGATTATTTCACATTTGTTGACGCATTTGTACATTTTATCATAAAGTTTGTATTTTAAACGTTATGAGATACATTTAGGTAATTTCTGTTGCAAATATAGAGATGATTTTACAATTTTACACTTGTTGATTTGCTCTAATTCTAGAATGCATGTTCTTATCAGAATTGGCTACAATCAAATCGCGACATGTGGGTTCTTGAACTTAATAAAAAGCACTGAAAAATGATTAGAGAATTCGGTTCTCGGAAGGAGACTTGAGGGACATTTACCGGTTTACTCAAAGCTATAACACAAGGTTTTTCTTCCAAAAAAAAAGCTTGAACTTATTGTAACTTTAGATTATCGATGGCTTGAGCACATTATTGATCATCACCAAAGGGACCGGTGTCGAAACTTTCACAGATCTACAACACCACTTCACCAAAACCAAAACAAAATAAACCCTAGACAAGATACAGGAGACGAACGGTGAAACCCTAGACATAAGCCAGCCAACCACTGCTGTAGAAACCGACGTACGGATGCTGGACACAAGCGGACATAGGGGTAATGTTATTGGATTGGATTTCAGAATGTCATTCCTTAAAGAACCTATCTTAAGAGAAATGTTGTGCATCAAGGATTTGCATTCAGCATTAAGATTGACTATGTTCAACAATTCTTCTCTGAATTTTATATGAAAACAGCTTCTAAAAAAACTAAACTGGCGCTATCTATTCCCATGAAAATGATATTAACAAGCCCATGTCTTCTTAGAACTCAGTTTTTATTTTTTGTTGGGTCTTTGGACTATTTTGGGATTAATGTGAAGTTGATGTAAACTTTGACGAAATTGTTTTAAATGAATGTAGTATCGTGGATATTCACCAGGAATGCCGCTTTGTCTCTTATTGTTGTGTTAATAAGTAGAAAATGAGGTGAGTAAAGGAAATATATGAAAATGATGGATATATGCTAGTAAAGACGATTGGAATATTATAATATTTAAAGTTTTGAGCAAGGTATTAGAATACTTTTTTTTTTATTAAAGTCATTAAAATGCACTTCGTGCTTTGTTATGGACAATGACGCTTGACGAATTCAGAAATATAAAGGAAGTAAATGTTCATAATATTATAAACTTTTTTTAACTAATCCTATAACTAAACTAAAGATGCCCCGCAAAATATGAGTGCAACACAAGGAAATCACAAATTCCCTTTCACATAACACACACTTGAAGCTTCTTTCCTATAAATAGAATGGATTGGAAATGGAAGAAGCATAAAAAAAAAAAAAACTAATAAAATTCACAAGAAAAAACACTCATATGGCTACAGCTACTCTCACTCTTTTCCTAGGGCTCTTAGCCTTAACTAGTACCATACTTAGCTTCAACGCCGATGCTAGGCCTCAACCAAGTGATGAGGATCTTGGTACCATCATTGGACCTCATCAAACTAGCTTCGATGACGAGATAGGCATCGTGATTGGACCACATGCGACCGTAGATGACGAAGACATTGACATGGACATGGGCACCACCGTTGGACCGCAGACCAACCTAAATGATGATGATTTGGGCACCATCATTGGACCCGAGTTTGAGATCCACAAGCAAGATTTCCCCGCAGATTTCATATTTGGAACATCTGTTTCCGCATATCAGGTCAACATACATATAAACACATTATAACATTGATGATATATAGAAGATCAGTCTTATCATTTTCAAATTGGTTTGACTTTTAGGTTGAAGGTGCTAAAAAGGGTTCTGGGAGAGGCTTGACCTCATGGGACGAATTTACACACATGTTTCCTGGTATAAATTACCAAGTGATTATGAATTGTATTTTATTTTACCAAAAGCTTTTCTTAAAAGAAAATGTATCACCAATATTGTGGCATCTTTCAGAGAAGGTTCAACAAAATGGCGATGGAGATGAGGGAGTCGACTTCTATACCCGTTACAAGGTACGTCATTATTTATTATGGGTGTATATGATTTCATATATAGTAAATGATAGTCTTTTTTTTATCCTATAATTAAATTGAAACGATTGGGCGGGATGTGACGTTATAGGATGATATAAAATTAATGAAGGAGTTGAACACGAATGGCTTCAGATTTTCAATCTCATGGACCAGGATCTTGCCTTGTAAGTCAATCTCATTGTCCTTACAGTTAATTTACCAGACCACACATATTATCTCTAACTTAAATCTATATTGCAATGACGTAATGATTCTTTTTACTTTTATAACTCATGAAAATTTATATATAATTTGCAGATGGAACTATTAAAAAAGGTGTAAACGAGGAGGGGGTGAAGTTCTACAACGATCTTATAAATGAACTTTTAGCTAATGGTTAAACATCTTATAACTTAATGTCTCTTATATTATTCAATCTTAATTGTTATTTCCAACTTGTGTATATTATACCAGCTTTTGTTTTTAATCGTTTGTAATACTAATTGCCAGGAATTCAGCCTTCGGTTACTCTCTTTCACTGGGAATCTCCACTTGCTCTAGAAATGGAGTACGGAGGTTTCCTAAACGAAAGGATAGTGTAAGTAATTTTGTTGATAAAAACTTCTCAAGATTTCTTCTTCTAGTATAATTAAGAAAACTATTCAACTATCTGATTTTCTTAAATAATTTTTTTGTCGCTAACAAATTAATGTAGAGAGGATTTCCGTGAGTTTGCAAACTTTTGCTTCAAGGAATTTGGAGATAGGGTGAAGAATTGGGCGACGTTTAACGAGCCATCGGTATACAGCGTTGCTGGTTACTCGAAAGGTAAGAAAGCACCAGGACGGTGCTCTAAATGGCAAGCCCCAAAATGTCCCACAGGAGATTCATCCGAGGAGCCATACATAGTTGCTCACAACCAAATTCTTGCTCATCTTGCTGCTGTTGATGAATTCCGAAACTGTAAAAAGGTCGGTGCTTATATACTAACTAATTTCCACATATATTATAAAGCTTAAATCATAAATCCTATACATATCTGAATTACAAAAATAGTATGCCATACATACATTATTCATTTAATAATTTCTTTACTATGTTACAATATAGTGCCAAGAGGGTGGAGGGAAAATTGGGATAGTGTTGGTATCTCACTGGTTCGAGCCTAAAGATCCAAATTCGAGTGAAGACGTCAAAGCAGCTAGACGATCCCTCGAGTACCAACTCGGCTGGTGATTTTTTCTTCCTTCTTTTAACTATTTTTCCTTTGGGATCGATCTTAGTATGTATCCATGATTAATTAAAATAATGTTTAAATTGATCATACATAAGATGTGACATTCTTGCTTTCTGAACTACAAATGGGCAGGTTTCTTCGCCCTCTCACATATGGACAGTATCCAGCGGAAATGTTAGAAGATGTAAACATCCGACTGCGTGAATTTACACCAGAAGAATCTGAGAAACTAAGAAAATCTTTGGATTTCGTCGGATTAAATTACTATGGAGCATTCTTCTCTACCCCTCTCGCCAAAGTCAATTCATCGCAGCTTAATTATGAGACCGACTTACGTGTAAACTGGACAGGTACTATAACCTTGACCGTTTTCAAGAAATTTCTTTCAAAATGAAACAATATCATTTTAACATTAATTTCTATGAAAAGTAATGGTTTGCTTTACTTCTTTTTGGTTCTTTGCAGATAGTCAAAACAATTCACCACATCTCAAGGTACTCTTTAACAATCCTCCTAAAACACTTGACATATATTTTAATACTCTTTAAAAAAATGTTAAGCTGCAAAATTAGAAAACGGAGATTTTATTTTAAAAACATTTCTATATCTATTAACAAACAAAAATCGTCAACTTTGTCAACTAAATTCAAATGAGTATCCTTTTTTTCCTGCTAATTCAAGTTATTACTAATAACCTAAGTCTTCCTGATTTGCAGACAACTTCAATGGGTATAGTGATATATCCAGCGGGTTTGAAGAATATCTTGAAACATATCAAAGACGAATACATGGACCCAGAGATTTACATTATGGAGAATGGTAATGAATGAACTATATCATATACATATGTGTGTGAATGAGTAATTAGTATGATGATTAGAATGTTTTTGGTAAGTTATACTAATTTCTATAAATTGTAGGGATGGACGAGATCGACTATGGGACCAAAAACATAACGGAAGCTACTAACGATTACGGGAGGAAAGAGTTCATCAAGAGTCACATCTTAATCATGGGTAAATCCATCAGGTATAATATACTTAACTATATATTTCTACTAAAAATACTTATATATAGCAAATAACATACAAATATCTTAGGCCATTATCATCTCACATTTCTAAGCGACTTTGTCAGAATGATAAGTCGTATCATGTAGTTATGTAATGGATGGTTTGCACTTTGCAGGATGGACAAAGTGAGGCTGAAGGGTTACTACATATGGTCGTTAATGGACAACTTCGAGTGGGATAAAGGTTATAAAGTCAGGTTCGGGCTCTATTACGTCGATTATAATGACAACATGAAACGTTATATAAGGTCATCTGGAAAATGGCTAAGTGAGTTTCTTGATTCCAAAGAGACTCTCCATAAATGCTATTTCGAGGGCCATCGTGAGAAAGGATATGCACCCAAGTTGTTCGACGTTGAGTATCTGGAACCTGAGAACTCGCAGCTAAGTTACAGGAGCGATTTTATGTGAAGAAATGGTGAAAGTATGATATGATCACTAATCTACTCTTTTATAGTAGAGTCAATCCTCAGCTAACCATATCGTTTATAATAAGAAGAATAAAAGCTGAGATGGTCATATCTATGTTTTAAAATATATATATGTTTCTGTGTTTTGTGAGTGTTTGTATGCACATACTAATAATGAATAAAACTACGATCGAATGTTTGTTTTTAAACTATGTAAAGCCTCACACATCCTCTTTTGTTTGTTCTTTTCTCCTATATATATACATATAATTAAAGTAAACAATTAAAGCTTTAAATTTGTCGACGATGTCTTAGAATAATGAGGAGAAATGTGTCGTCTATATAAAATCTATAGTCTATTTTTGTTTATGCGTTGGTTACCAAATAAGTGATGTAAAACAACAATAATAACTATCACTTATTTGAACGCATGACGGTCGTACAATAAGTAATGTCATATTTTCTACGGTTAGCGTCATTTATCTTATATCAACTTTTATTCAAAGTGATATGAGACGCTGTTTTTTTTTTTGGGGTCAGCTTTTAAGCTATGTTAAAGCATTGATGCAAAATACTTATCTTCTAGTAGTCCGATCGACGTAACTTAAGGGGATAGATTCCTACATAAGATAGGTAGGTGCGAGTTATATCAGGAACCATATGCCTAATGCCTCGACATATATCTTCAAAAACCACTCTAAATCACAAAAATTTAATTCCCATATTATCGAGAATCTAACAGCAATATATAGCGGACTATAAAAAAAGAGATATGCTTAACAGTTAATAATAAATATGCAATGCATATGTGAATCATAGTTTTCTTGGTCAACCTCTAAACTTGTATTAAATGTAAGGTTTGAAAATATAAACCGAAATTACAAAACCTACAAAAATGAAACTACAAATGTGGACAACATGCCAAAGAGTCGGCCTTAGAAATGTGTGAATGATATATATCTTAAATAAATAAAAACTATGAGAAATAATGTTTATAAAGATGCAAACATATATATATGTTTTATAATCTCTTTCATATGTTATATTTTTTAAGAGTCGGAATAAAATATTTAACACACACATAGATATATCGTTGTTATTACAAACAAGAAAGGTAGTACTTATAGACAAGCATGCATTCTTCTCCATAAGAGAATTTGCAGCAACGGATTCGGTTGAACGTTATTGTAACATTCAATACAATCAACCGATTCGATCCGTCGCTTATTTTATTATTTTGTATAAACATGCATGTTTGTATCATTCACTGATATCTAAACACACATCACAATATGGCAGAATATATAACTGGTAGATAGGTTCAACATGAGCTATTCATTCTTCTGGTCTTGATCGAATCCATTAATGCGCATCAGAGATACTCAGTAGTGGATACAATTGAGATCTCAACACCGATATATATCTGATCGTTCACTAGAAATCCCCTCGAAGATTTGTGGAGTTCCTCCAGCGGCAAAAACTTGGGACGTCCCCATAAGGAATCCATTTGATTAACAGGGTTATAAGGAAACCAATATCTACACTCTTTATCAAACATGTAACTATTTATCAGCAAAAGGCTTATATGTATATGCATATAGAAAATGTAAAGCTTAGAAAAAAGTATAAATTAGTGAATTAAGTGTATATATACACATACCAGTTTCACAGTGATTGCGATTGAGTTGGTCCAACACTCTCAATTTATAGATGGCCAATGTTCCACCCTTAGGACCATTGGTGACGTAATCGGATGCAAACAAATACAAAGACAACGAATTTCCTTTTCCATCTCCGTTTCCTTTTGGGTACATTACTAGTTTCCTGGTTCATATTGGAAACATGCATATTTTATAAAAGAACATGTTTTTTGTTTTTGTAAATATTCAATGTAAAACGTTAAATTTATATTGAAACATGCATTACTTTTTTTACTTTAACAGATGCATGAGAGTATAAGATTTGCGTACCATCTCCGTGGTCCAACCGTGAACTCGTAAGAAGAATGCTCTTCACCATCGAAGGAGGAAAACTGCGTGATCTTCCAGGTGAATCTGGAGTTTTTCGGAGAAAACTCTATCAGTTTAAAGCGTTCTGCTGTCCCCATTGTTCGAGGGATACGGGTAACGGGGAAGTTTGGTTGGACATCGCTTATCTCGGCATAGAACCCCGCTTTGTCGTTCACAAGAAACCTCTCCTTCAAATCCGTGTGTGATATGAAGTTGGCTAACCCTTGACTACGTTTTTTTTCGTTTTGATGCCCCACCAAAACTGATAACACAACATATATATTTCAATATTATCAAAATCTACACCCAATAATACATGTATGAATTTTTTTTATTTTTTTTTATGTTTATATACATACAGAAACATACCGAAGCAATAATCTGGTCCAGTCTGAGGGACTATGCCGATTTTGAAGTTGAATTTGACGTCCCAAGTAGACCCGGTACACTTTTCATCTGTGATCTCCAGAACAAAAGATAGATGGTCTTTTCTTCCCCTAGATAAGCGTATAACCAACCTCCTATAACGCCAAATTTCAAGCCAATTTAAAAGAACACAAATAAGTTAAAATAAAATTGCTGAACCGTGGTTGGTCAACAGATCGACGACTCACCATTTGACACCAGAAACTTGGAAATCCAATGACTGACAATTCTTAACTTTTTCCGTCAGTAGCTTAGACATTCCGTCAACCAACATGAAGTGAGCGTTTTTGCGGTCCTTTAGCTTCTCTTTTATGGTGTCTGGCTTGAAGTATATATGTCGATGAGTAAATATAAATAGCATAAATGAATTTAAACTTGTATGCATGCATGCAGAATTAAGTGAAATTAAACGAACCTTCAAGTGACAGTAGACCCATTATGAGGATAATGGTCGTCAAATATACCGTAGGAGGGTTTTTTTTTCTTTTCTTTGGTCTATAGTTTGTATTGGGGTGAGAAGAAATTGGTATGCATATGTTACTATATATAGGCAGATTCCTTGACGAAGGGGTTTCAATTAGGATATAAATAGAACCGGTTATATATCTTACTTGCTCAAAAAAATAAAAATAGAGCGGGGTTTTCCGGTTAAACACGATTAGGGTCCTATCAGATTTCTTGTGCCGGTCATCAGATAAATTTTCTTTCGACTGTTCATGAATTTTATTTCGAAAACTGTTGTTCATGGTTTAAATCTTTGGTTCGATTGATATCGATCTCCAAGCTGTTTAGGATCGGGTTTAGGCTAAGATGTAAGGTTGAAATATCCCTAGACCTGTTTGGACTCGACAAGAATATGTATATATGGTCCAATTGATAATTAACCGTTAAGTATATATGCAGTAGGTATATATATTTACACGACATCATTCGACGACATGACATTTTATTTCTTTTACATTCAACATACATATATAATTATTTATTTTTTGATTTTAATGTGAAGAATATATATAATTACTTTGTATTAAATACTCTTTTTTATTTATGAAAAAGTTTTAGGTGTTTGATCCATACTATTTTCGGCTTGAAAACTTCACCAAGTTAAATTAGTTCATGATTATATTCATGACTTTAAAGATCTTAGATCTCTTCATACACACCCCAATTGAAAACTAATGCTGAATTTTTGTGTATTAAACCTGACAAAAACAATATTTTTTTCTTGGGCTAATGAATCGACGGATAAATATGAGCCTATTCAGAGGAGCTATAGTGCCTGGGACGTTACTTTGGGAGTATCATTTGTACATATGCTACGTACAAGTGTTGATACAATTATGATACATCTCCAACCACGTTGCATTGATCATGTCCAACTTTGCAAAATAATTAGTTGCTACCACATTAATTTTCTGGCCAGTCTAGAAAATCTCACCCTAGAGAGCATAACTGAATTCCCGCATAGAATTAGACAGATTCGATCATATCTAATACGAACCATATCCTCCGGTCCCCTCAAACACACTAATTTTTATTTTGTTTCCACCAAGCACATTTGTTTTGACATATGTATGACCAATTAAGCACCTACATTTATTCCCACGTTATCGAGAATCTAACAACAGTGAGTGCAATTGTGAAGGCGAGATATGTGTCTAGAGACGAGCAACGCAATATCCTCTTTCCTAGTAATGCAACGCAATGTGCCTAGATATATTTCTTCTCTATCAATAACTTGTCTTCTGTTTTTTTCTTACATCCATTTTTTTATATTTAACTTCTGTTTAACTTAAAAATCTCTCTATATTTTTTACTTTATATTTAGAACTAAGACTCTTTTATGTAAAATTCTTCATATTTGTTTTTTTTTTTCATTTTAATGATAATTTGTTTTGTCTATCTCTAAGAAATTTGAACCAAAATGTTAGGTGGAATTGTAGAAATGATCAAATATTTTACCAGTTTTTAAAGACCGTGCTTTTACCTAAAAATCTTATAGTAAAATAGAACAGAAAGAGTTTTCATTAAAAGGTTTGGAAATCTAAACCGAAATTACAAAACCTATAATTAAAATGAAACTACTAATGTGAACTTTAGGACTACATGCCAAAGACAGTCGACCTTAGAAATGTGTGACTCATATATGTATATAATTAATGAAAAAGTATAAGAAAGAATTTTTATAAAATGATGCAAACATATGTTTTATATCATTACTTTTGAAGTTTAGCAGTTATAAACAAGAATCTCATTTATAAGTTATATTTTTCTAAGAGTCGAAATATAAAAAAACTTAACACTGATTTACTTCTGAACTATATAGAATTCTATGGCTTTAAAAGATAAATTGAACCTTTATGCATTAAAACAATCATAATTTTACGAATTAATGATAAATTTTCAACTACCGCCCTCATTGGTCATCCCATGAGGGTGTCTCTAAATATTAAAAAAAGAAAGGAAATGGGGGTGTCTTTAAATGTGTGAATTAGTGAGATTAGTGTTACTAGGAAGACAGTTTTAGATCCCAAAATGATGGTGTCTTTGTTTTTTTTAAGACACGAATAAGAATATGACCAATAAGGATGGTCTAAAGTTTCTAGTAATATTTTGTAGAGAGATAGGCATTTAAATTTCAAAGCCACCTATAATTTGGCCATAGTATCCATAAATGTTAAGAAATATGTATAAATATTGTTATGGAAATTGATTTTTTCAACGTGGTGAGGTTTTTAATTGTTTATGTATATATTACAAACAAGAAATAGCACTTAAACACAAACACAAGCATGAAGCATGCATCCCTCAATAAGATAATTTAGCAACGTACATGACAATATTCAAGTATAGAACAATAGGTAGATAGGTTCAACGGGAGCTATTTATTGGTGTGGTCTTGATCAAACCCGTGAATGCGCATCAGAGATACTCAGTAGTGGATACAATTAAGAATTCAACACCGATATATATCTGATCATTCACCAGAAATCCCCTAGAAGCTTTGTGGAGTTCCTCCAGCGGCAAGAACTTGGTACGTCCCCATGAGCATAATCTTGGATGAACCGGATCATAAAGAAACCAATCTTGGCAGTCTTTATCAAACATGTGATCATTAGTAGTAGCAAACGGCTTATTATATAGATGATATATGCATATAGAAAATGTAAAGCTTAGAAAACAAAAGGATAATTACGTATACATACATACCAATTTCGAAATGATTGCGATGGAGTTGGTCCAACACTCTCAATTTATAGACCGCGAATGTTCTCCCCTTTGGACCATTATTGGTGACGTAATTAGACGCATTCAAATACAAAGACAACGAGTTTCCTTTCCCATCTCCGGTTCCTCTTGGGTACATTACTAGTTTCCTGGTTCATATATATGGGAAACATGTGCGCAATGTATAAGATAAACATATTTTTACCATTGTTTTGTATATTTTTTTTAATGTAACACATTATTAATTTTATTCTAATATTTTGAATAAGTGAGTCTATTTAGATAATTTTTATAAAAAATTCATGAACATTCAATCAAAACAAGTCACAAGATGAGAGAGTATATATAAGATTTGCATACCATCTCCGTGGTCCAACCGTGAACTCGTAAGACGAATGCTCTTCACCATTGAAGGAGGAAAACTTCGTGATCTTCCAGGTGAATCTGGAATTGTTCCGAGCCACCTCTATCAGTTTAAAGCGTTCTGCTGTCCCCATGGTTCGAGGGATACCAGTAACGAGGAAGTTTGGTATGACTTCTTCGCTTATCTCGGCATAGAAAACCGCTTTGTCGTTCACAAGAAACCTCTCCTTTAACTGCGTGTGTGTTATGAATTTGACTACCCCTTGAGCAGGTTGTTTTTCGTTGTGACACCCCACCGAGACTGATACAAAACATATATTTCAAATTATCAAAATAATACTTGTGAAATATTTGGGTATATATATTTATATATGTACACACACAAAAACATACCGTAGAAATATTCAGGTCCAGTCTGAGGGAGTAGGCCGATTTTGAAGTTGAATTTGACTTCCCAATTAGGCCCGGTACACTTTTCATCTATGATCCATACAGCAACAGATAGATAATCTTTTACTCCCACAGCTGGTTGTATAAGCAACCTCCTATATCGCCAATTTCAAGCCACAAAGAACACACTTAAGTTTAATTAAATTGCAGAGCCGTGTTGGGGCACCAGATCATCAAATGACTCACCATTTGAGACCAGATACTTGGAAATCCAATGACTGAAAATTGTTAACTTTTTCAGTCAGTAGCTTCGACATTCCATCAACCAACATGAAGTGAGCGTTTTTTCGTTCCTTTAGCTGCTCTTTTATGGCGTCTATATTACATTACATATGAGTAAACATAAATAGACATAAATGAATTTAAACTTATATGTACGCATGAAGAAAGAAGTAAAACGAACCTTCAAATGACGTTAGACCCATTTTGAGCATGATGGTCGTCGTATAATACACCGTAGTAGATTTTTTTAGTTGTATTGGAGTGAGAAGAAAGTAGTAAGCATATGTCTGTATATATAGACAGGTTCCTTGACAAAGGGGTTTCAATTAGGGTATAAATTGAACCGGTTATATATATCTTAGTTGCTCTTAGAAAGAAAAAAAGAAAAAACAAGTTTAATTTAATGTAGAGCCGGTTTTTCGGCTAATTTATTCACCCCTACACATGTTTGGTCTTGACAGGAATCCGTATGGTCCAAATTGATAACCTTGAGGATATATTCATTTGCACATCATTCAACATAAAAATTACTTTGTATTAAATACTTTTTTGGTAACCAAAAAGTTTTAAATGTAAGAATATCCAAACTCTTTTCGGGTTAACAACTACAACAAGTTAAAATAGTTCGTTTCCTATGTTAAGTTCAAATTCATGTTTTGTATTTAATCTTATCTACGGTTGTAACCGTTTATTTAATCTATCTCATTTATGTATCATTCCGGGACTTTTCGGCATCGAGTACCCGGTTTCTTTCGGTTGTAATCGCATTCGAAGATTAATATAATATTGTTGACAAAAAAAGGGTTTCAAATTCATGACTTCGAAGCTATATTAGATGCTGAATTTTGGTTAAACATAATAAAGCAATTTATCTTTCCTTGGGTAAATGAATAGACCGATAAATATGTGACCCTATTAGAAGGACCTAGTGCATGGGGCGTTACTTTGGGAATATCATTTGTAAATTGTACATATTGTATAATATCATTAGTTGATACAGCTGATACATCTCCCACTACGTTGCATGCATACAAAATTATAATATCATTTGTTGCATGTCCCAGATCTGAGCACAAAACTTTACGTAACTAGTGTTGCTAATATAATGCTACCACATGAACTGGCTGGCCGGTCTAACAAAATCCAAGCTAGAGAAGATAACTAAATTCCACATAGAAATAGAAATATTCGATCATATCTAGTACGAATCCTCCGGTCCCGTCAAACACACTAGCTTTTATTTTGTTTCTACCAAGCACATTCGTTTTGACATGTACGACCAATTAAGCACCTACATGTATTCCCACGTTATCTAGAATCTAACAACAGTGGGGTGACAATTATAAAGGCGAGATATGTACGCCTAGCCAGAGACGAGCAACACAATGCAATGTGCCTAGATATATTTCTTCTTTTATCAATAACTTTTTTTTCTTACATCCATTTTTTATTTAACATCTATTTAACTTAAAACATTTCTCTCTCTCTTTTGTTTACTTTATATTTAGAAATTTTACTTTTATGAAACATTCTTCATGGCTTTTTTGTTTTTTTTTTCTTCATTATTTGTTTTGTTTACAATATCTCTACAAATTTTGAACCAAGATATGGTATAATGTACTTATTTAACAGTACTATGTTAATTTTTGTTTTAATTTGAAGTAAAACTTATAACGAATTTTTATTTGAATATCAAAAAACGACCATATTTTAATATTTTCTTTAGTTGTTTTGGCCTCTAAAATATTAGAAACGGCTTTGATTAGAGATATCTTTATTTTTACAAAAATAATAATAATAAGTATGGTTCACCAAACAATGCGCAAACCCGACAAAACATTCAACGGTTACAAATGACTAAACCAATCAGAAAATTCTTTATTTAGCAACAAATCTTCACTATATAATAGCGCAAATGTTTATTGGGAATAAGAAGTAAAAAGTAAAAAAGTTTATCAATAAGGAAAAATGGGTATATCCAAGAAAACAGTTGTACAATCATTTGCTCTTATAATTATTATATCTATCGTCATGAGCACAACGGAGGCAAACAGTATAGGCGCTCCAGCTATGCGAGAAGATTTACCCAAAGGTTGTGCTCCTGGATCTTCAGCTGGTTGCAAGATGCAACCGGCTAATCCGTATAAACCAGGTTGCGAAGCTAGCCAAAGATGTCGTGGGGGTTGATACTATGAGATATAATTTTTCTTGAAAAAAGAAGAAAAGATAAAATTACATAAATAAAACTTAATTTTTCAACTAAATTAGTAAAACTATAAAATACAAAATTTTTGTAACTAATTCTATGAGAATAATGTTTTTTTAAGTAGCAGCAAGCTGAGACTGGTACGTGTATGGTAAGCTAGTATTGTCTAACTTAGCAAAAGATAATTGTATATTACCAGTCATTTGTTATATTTTTGGATATTTATGTAGAAAATTCATGTGTATTGTTATATAAGAAAATAATTAATATATTTTGTTGTTTTTTTTAAATAAATAATGTACTTATAATAGAGGTAAAATGTGTAACGCTAGGATAAGTACATTCTTGTCGGATCCAAGAAAGTTAGTAAACCATATATTTAAGGCAACAGGTTCTTCTTCGGATCATAATCTCTCTCATTAAGGGGAAAAAAGAAAAAGCAAATAGATTAAGAGAAAAACAGAAGAATCGGAAAAAACTTGAGAAAAGAAAATGGAAACGAAAAAAAAGTAATAAATAAATAGCCCTATATATAAAGAATGCATCATGCATGCATGATCAAGCATATATCCTCATCTTGTTGATCACTTTGTAAACATCATCCACATCATCGTCGTCGTCTTCTTTCACCGCCTCCACACACCGCTCATTATCGTCCCCGAGGCTGCCATCGCCGCCGCCGCATCCTCCTCTACTGACGTCAGCAGCAGCACCAGACTCGACTCTCATGAAGAAATTGCATAGGAGAAGTGTTAAGAAGCAACATATAATAAATTCTCTAGATGCAGCCATGGATCAGACACTTTCTCTCTATCTCTCTTTCTCTTGTCTGAAAAACAAATGATAATATAGATTAATCCAACTTACTTTAAAAGCTTTTGTTCTTTTTATTTACTATGTTCTTTTGTTATGCTTTTCTCTTACAATTGTGCTTATATAAGAAATGGAATTTACTATTAATGGAGTAGAGTGATTTCTTTTGAGCTGGTCTTAAGGCTAAGTAACTGTTGCAGTATTTTACTTGAATATTCATAGCAAAAATAAAGAAAATCATTTAAATAAGTGGTACGTTAGTGACAAGGAACAAAAAAATGACATGTTTTCGATGTCAAAAAACATACATTATTACAAGTTCCCGATGAAGACTTGGGCCTTGAGCCTAACATTTTATTTGATAGGCCCAATAGTAAAAGTAAAATAAAAACGTCCGTGTTCAATAAGGTCCATCGTCACCGCCAAATCTATCACCGCCAATTACTCTCTAATCGGAAAAGAGCCCCGACGACAACGACCACCGTCCCTCCGTCATGCCGGAGATAGACGCGTTGTTTGAATCGATCAATGTTCGGGACCTTCTCGCCGGACACGATCTAAACGATCCCACAACTCCGTTATCTGCACCGGATCTCCGTCTCCTCATAAACCGCTTAGAGTCTCATTCTCTGCGGATCAAGTCCAAAGTTCAGTCTTATCTCGTCGCTCATCACTCTGATTTCTCGGAGCTATTTTCTCTTTGTCAAGACACCGTCTCGAGGACTCGTCTGATCTCCGATGACGTCTCCGATGTCCTACAATTGGTTTCTGACCGTCCGATTGATGTTGAGATACGCAGTGTGGTAGATGAGATAACGGAAAAGACTAAGGAAGTGAAATTGAAAAGAGAATCTCTTGATTTAGTGAATGCGATCGTGGGAATTTGTGAGGCATTGCAGGAAACGAAGGAAGCTTTGAAAAATGGACGTTTCAGATTCGCCGCTGAGAGAATCAGAGAACTTAAAGTTGTATTGAGAATTGGTGAAGAGGAAGATGGAGAACCTGTGGCTTACGCTTTACTTAGGAAGGAATGGTCTAATTGCTTTGACGAGGTGCAACCTTAGTTAAACTCAGTGCCAATGGCTAGCTTAGTGTCTTTAATCTTCGAATTTGCATCCACATTTCAAAGAATCGTGTATGTGTTTTGCAGATTCAAGAGGTGCTTGCAAAGTTCATGGAGAATGCAGTGCGTTTTGAGCTAGACTCGAGTAGAATCCGGATTAAGTATCAGCTAAGCGTTGGTGAGACTGCTGGAATCGCTCTTAGTACTGTTCTAGAGGCAATGGAGGTATGGATATATGATTTGACTTCTGTATCAATTTTTATTTTTATTTCTGTGTTAAGTCATTTGTTAGATTACACTTTTTGGCATTTGACTGTTCTGGATTTATCTAGGTGATTGGAATATTAGACTATGGGCTTGCGAAAGCAGCTGACTCAATCTTTAAGCATGTCATCACTCCAGCTGTAACTCATGCATCTACCTTTGCCGCTGTGGAAGATTTATGTAAATCCGCAGGGGAAGTCACCGAAGCGACACTAAGGCTAGAGCAATCCTCAGATCATAAGGTCTAGAGAAGCCTCTGTCCATCTCATGAATATCTTCTTTGTCTCTAGCCTATATAGATTATGTGCTTTTTATATTTCCTGCATTTGGTCTATGTCTTCTGAACCTTTAAATACTTACCCACTTAATAATGCAGTTTGAAGATGTGGATGGAGATGCAATGTATTCTGGAATTCTTAAGGTTGTTAAGTTCATTTGCAGTTCCTTGTGCTTTGGAAACGTTACATGGATCCATTCTTTTGGGAGGTTGACATGGCCGAGGATATCAGAGTTAATTATATCTAAATTTCTTTCAAAGGTTTGCTTTTAGAACTCGTGAAGTTGTGAAATTTTGTAGAAATTTCTTTGGTGTGAGAGCACTCTTCTCCTTTGTACTTTAACTGTTGTAGTCTGTTTAAAGGTTATTGTTTTCTTTGGAGTCAGGTTGTCCCAGAAGATGCTTCAAAACTTGCTGACTTTCAGAAAATTATCGAGCGGACCTCTCAATTCGAAGCCGCTCTAAAGGAACTGAATTTTGTTTCATCATCTGACGCAGAGAGTAGGCTCAGCAAATATGCTGAAGATGTGGAGGTTCATTTTGCATCTAGAAAGAAGATAGAAATCCTAGCAAAAGCAAGAAATTTGCTGTTGCAGTGTAACTTTACGATTCCCCAGGTGGGCTTTTGATTTTCATCATCATCATGTCATATTTACCGCATTAACCTTTTCATGTGAAAGATCAGGATTGTGAACTCCGTTTTCCAGGATATTGCTATGAGGAATGCCAAGCACATCGTCTGCTTACTTTTCTCCTCTGAAAGGTGTGTGGTATCTGAAGCTGCATCTCAACTTATGAATTTGGTGCATAAGACGCTCGAGGTGGCTCTTTTCAGACTTTTGCAATTCAATATAAGCTTTTTCCAGACACGGTTGGGATAATAAACTCATTTTTATACAGGATGTCTGTGTTTCTTCTGCAAGGGTTGCTTCAGAGTTCTACAACGCTGCTAGAGATTCTATCCTTCTATATGAAGCTGTTGTTCCTGTCAAGGTCAGTAAAAAAATAGTTTTCAATGAAGATTTAACAACTGAATCAATATAGTGACTGTCGTCACATGGAAATTTCTCACCAATATGCACAAATTCTTATTCTTCTTTTTCCTTACTCCGTTGAAATGTGAAGCTAGAGAAACAACTCGATGGCCTCAATGAAGCTGCTGTTCTTCTGCACAACGATTGTCTATATTTGTTCGAAGAGATACTTGGCCTTGCTTTTGAGGTATGAACAATGTGTCTTAAGCAAGATAAACCGCTATTTTTAATTTCTTTTTTTCGGTTAAGTAATTGTCTTCTTAAGCATCCTTTTCATTGACAGGTGAAAGTTATAATTATCCCCTTCTGCTGACTTTATCATCATTTTTTGTTCACAGTATCGTGCTAGCTTCCCTAGCTCCATCAAGGAGTATGCAGTCTTTGCTGACATAGCCCCAAGATTTAAACTGATGGCCGAAGAAGTTTTGCAAAAACAAGTTCATCTAGTAATTTCAAGTCTGCGAGAGGTGAATCTGTGTGGAAAAAACTGTGCTTAAATCTTACAAAGTAATATTATGTACTCAGTATTGATTCCTCGTCTAACATTTTGCATCTACGATCAGGCTATAGATAGTGCAGATGGATTTCAGAATACTCATCAAATTAAACAGTTTAAATCTGCAGAATTTAGCATTGATCAGGTAAACACACAGACTTGAAATTGTTTGCTTTTCTCTTACCTTCTTTCCAATAAAGTGTCAGTTATATGAGGAAAATGCAATTGTTTTATAGGTTGTCTTTAGTCTAAAGAATGTGCATATGATATGGGAGCCAGTCTTACGGCCCAAAACTTACAAGCAAAGCATGTGCGCAGTTTTGGAGTCTGTATTTCGCAGAATAGCTAGAGATATTCTTCTTCTAGACGACATGGCTGCTGACGAAACTTTCGAGGTAGCTGTTTCTCCTTGCTAGTCGCTTCTGCAATGTTATATTTTAACTGCGTAATGAAAATGTTTGCTTATATATTCTCAGCTACAAAAACTGATTTATCTCATGTTGAAGAATCTATCTTCTGTACTCGATTCCGTGAGATCTGCAGATGAGACTTCTCGTCCTCTTGATGATATCATACCATCTTTGCGCAAAACCCGTAAACTAGCAGGCATGTCTTTTCTTTCTTTTTTCTTTTAAATATCCCTCAGTTTATTGCTAACTTGACATTGGCGCAGCGAAGTTTTCTTACCATGGCTTTTCTTATTGTTTATCATTTTCCAGAACTATTGGATATGCCTCTCATGTCTATAACTTCAGCTTGGGAAAGCGGGGAGTTATTTAGATGCAATTTCACAAGAACAGAGGTACAATCTTTTTAAATCGTTTGACCTCGTGTCCTACTACCTGATATATGGATTAAGGCTATTTCTTATGGTGATTATTGGATCTTTGATTATTGGTTATGGTGATTCTGAAAGCTTTTGGAATGTACTTGGTTACAGGTACAAGATTTCATCAAAGCTATATTTACAGATTCGCCGCTGAGAAAAGAATGCTTATGGAGGATAGACGAGGTTAACCAGTAGATTGGAAATGATAAAACTTAAAAAAAAAACTCAAGACTTGTGAGAAGAAGCAAGTGAAAGCCTATTTTGGCAAAAGAGCCATGAGGTATTTTAATGTCAGCAGCTTGTAACATCGACGACGCACTCTTGTGTAAGAATATATATGTAAAGAGAGTTTTAGCTGATGAGTTTAAAACTTTAGGTTTAAAAGCGTGTTCCAGATTTTGTTGTACATTTGGGCTTTAGATTCAACAAGTAAAACGCTCTGGGTAACAACAATTTTCCGGTACAAATTCTCCAAATATTGCATTTTCCAGTTAGCTAAAAACTTGAAAACCCTTAACTAAGAAACTAATATAAAAAAAATAAAAATAAAAAAGAAGAAACTGATAGGATATTGAAAACCGTAACACATGAAAACACTAAATATTTCTATGAAATTATTGATACAATGATTTTCAATGAAATTAAACTTTTGATATACTTATTCAAATATAATGTATGATGTGTTTAGATGCTAATATTATATTAAAAACTATTTCATAAACTAATATTAAGTTATGAACACTAGGAAAATATTTTGGTCTCATAAACCAACAAAATTACATTAAGAAATAGAGTTAAGAGACATTGGTATTTTTCCTTTTTTTTTTTTGTCGACATTGGTATTTTTCCTTATGTTGGCCACATGTTTAAAATGTTAACAAAATCACATAACGGTCATAATTAAGGGCCCGAAAAGGAAAAATTTCATTAGAAGATCTTATTAGATTTAGTGATCTATCAAGAACTTGAGATGACGTCATATATTTCTATTTAATAACACCACACATCTATCTATCTCTACCTTCTCTCTTACTTTCAAGTTTCCATTCTCACGCTCATTGTCTTTCCTCTAGCTCTCTTTCTTTCTTTCTTCTTCCCCATCTTTAGGTTTCTTGCGTACAACGTTACAAATTCTTTTTACAATTTCCCATGTCTTCCAGAGAATCGAAGAGAATGGATGAATCTGATGATCCTAGGGTTTCAGAGTCGAGTGAATTCTCAAACTTCGAGATGTTGATACAAGTCGCTGTCATGGTTTACGATCATGAGTACGGTACTCATGACGAACACAAGTCAAAGACCATTGACGAAGATACAGAGACAGAAGCAAGAATCTTTGGAGATACAATACCTAGAAAGAACAGAACTCACCGATCATCTTCTTCTTCTAACAAGACGATAACACCATGGACGCGTGTGATCGAACAACAGAGATCATCTGAACTACAAAACCCTAACCCGGAATCTGAACCTTCTTCTTCCTCTTGCGTTACCCACTTCAAGAAACGTCGCCACATGGACAAAGAAGAGAGTACTCGCAAGAGACTCAAAATCGATAGTCCTTTAGAGGTGGAACCAATTCAAACATCACCACCGGAATGGCTTTTGAAAGTAATGAAGAGAGAAGAGAACAGCTACAATCCAAAATTGATCTCAACGAGAAAACTCTATAAGACTGATCTCGCTAGTCTTCAAGCACGTCTCTCAGTACCTTTTAAACAAGTGAAAAGTCCAGACTTTTTAACAGAGGAAGAAACAAGAATCATAAAGGAACAAGCTTTGAAGATTCGTAAAGAAGGTTTAAGTGTTGATTTTGTGGATCCTTTGTTGAATAAGTATGTTCTTGATCTGAGGAAGTGGAAGATGAGTGGAAACTGGTATTATGTCTTTGTTAATGGTTGGAACGATGTGGTTACTGCTAATAGGTTCAAAGTTGATGACTTTTTTCCTCTCTGGTCTTTTCGGTCTGGAAGAGGTAAACTCTGTTTTGCTCTTGTCCCTCCTACGGCGAGCCACGACGGGGCCTCTACTTCGGGAGAATCTTGCCACGAAAACCCTCTTCCTGATGACGATTCCGGCCACTGTGGTGGTGAATGTAGCAACGGATGCTCTTCTTTCGGTGATTCTCCGTCTCTCTGATCATGCTCTGTTTATCGCCAGAGGATCACACGTACCAAAAAGGATCTATATTTCTGGCAATTTTTCGTTTCTTGTGGCCTAAAATTGTAATTTTTCTTAGGAAACGTAATTTGATTTTGGTGCAAGATTTAGGGTTTGTAGTCTTTATTTGAGAATGATGACACTTATTGGAATCTTCTTCAGATTACTAACAATTTTGGATTATTATGTTGTCTATTGTTCGATTATACTCAGTTTGGCTAAAACTAAATCCAGTTGCTTTGGTATTATCTTGAATGGTTTGGTGAAGATTTCTTATATATGTAGTATGAGCTTTCTCGGTTATGAAGACAAAACCACTTGAAAAAGGTTTAATTCTATGACCTGTGATATTACTCCACTATAGATTCTCTGTTATGTATCTATTGTGATATTACTCTCTTTTGGAAAACATTAGGTGAAAGAGTTTCACTGTTGAGATCCAAAAGTAGCAAAATCCATCTTCCCTAGAACCAACAGAATCATCACTTCCCATGAGTTCGTTCAAGTGATAATTCATCTTCCTCAATCAGCTTTCCATCTTTACCATGCCACGCCTTTGTCCTCACTATCTCTGGTGTTTCATTTACTGGCACATTTCCTTTCCCACATGTCCCAGCTAGCTCAGTGACTTCAACAGGACCAGCACTAGCTTCCACAAGTTCAGAAGCAAAATATTCTATCGCCGAAGCAGATGTAGCACCCTTCTAAGGATATATGCTGCTTTTGTCTTGATATGCCAAACCAAAAAATAATAGCAATGAGCTCATCTGAGTGTGCAATGCAAATTAAGATGACATAATGGCGCCACTAGTGATTCTACTTCTCCAAATCATATTTTACTAAACTAGCTACATTTGTTTGATAGACAATTAGTGTGATTCCACAGCATATCTTTGTAGTACTTGAGCAAAGAAGAATCAAGCAGGAGCATGTGACAAAGAAGAAGAATATGTGTTTCCAGGAGAATCCAAATACTTGAGATTTGGGCCTTATTGGGTCTGAAGAAGCCCAAACTTAGTTATACTGCGTAGGTTATTTAGCATAATTTCTGCGCCATCGTCGTCTAGTCTCTTATGCTTTGGTAAAATTATCATCAACTCTGCTTCTTTTATTTTGGTAACAACCACCGAAAGAATTTAATCAAAATTGAATGAAGCTTTCTTCCTCTAAACTCTTTGGTCAATTCCTTCTTCTTTCTATTCGATTGTGATAAGATCTTTCTAGAGATCTAATCAGAACCTTGTGCCGCGGATTTGGAGAAACATCATCATCATCGTCATAGAAATCCTGCTCTTTCTTCGATTCTGTAAGAGTTCTTCGAGCAGACTCTAGATTCGATTTGTTTTTTTCCTTTTCGGGTTTGTTTCAAATCAATCTCAATTTCAGGGTAACCAAAGTTTGAGCTTATTCATTTTGATTCTGCCCGGATCTCTATACATGTCAATTACAGTCTTTTTACATTTTCTTGATTTGGAAACCTTTTCGGGATTTAATTGATTAGCTTAAGATTACAAGTGATGAAAAAAAAGACAGAGACTTTAGCAAATGTTTTCTCTCATCTCTTAATTGCTGTCTTAATTACAATCTTCTTGTTTCAGTTACTGTTTTGTAAGACATTGACATTATAATCTACTTGTTTGGAGATTGGAATTATGAGAAGAGAATCTTTCTGATGCCAAATGTCATTGAATAATCATTTGCTAATGTTTCTTTTACCATATGATTCATGATCTCTTTTTCGTTTTATGTTGCAGCGACTAAGCTTTGAAATCTGCTTGTTCCTTGAAAATGGAACTACAAGATGCTATGAATGATGAGAATGAGAAAGCCCCTGAGGCTTCGGTGGTTCAGAATGATGAAGTTTCCGGGAACAATGGGGATGTAGTGGTTGAAGCTGAGGAAAAGGATGGGAATGAGGTTGTAGAACCCGTTGATTCAGGAAAAAGTAAGGCAGATGACGAGTTTGTTGAAAGTCTGTTGGATACCAATCAGGATTTGGCTACCTTCAAAATACCGGTAGAGGAAAATGATACGGAAAATGTGACTGTTGAAGAACCTTCTCTTCCTGCCTCTGTTGAAGCAACTTCTTCTGGAATGAAAAAGCCTCAGGGTTTACCAGCGAAAACTAAAATTGTTAAGAAAGTAAAGAAGCTGGTAAAAAGGAAAATTATAAAAGGCACTGCTGCTCAGGTGGCTGGTGAGGAGAATGTCATCAAGGAAGGTGAACAAAGTGGAGAGCCTTCTCTTGGCGAAAGCGAAAAGGACAAAGATTCAGAACCCTATCTTGGAGGAAACGATATGGAATTTCAGAAAGAATTAGCAGTAGCTACTCAACCTGCAGTTGATGTTAAAGTTGTTGGAGGGGAGCCTTCTGGTAAGGAAACACTAAAAGAGGTAAAGGGAAAAGCTAAGAGACAAAGGGAAAAAAAATTCAAAGGTACTCTTGCTCAGGGGATGGATAAAGAGAGTGCAATTGATAAGAGAGACGTCGGAGCTTCTCCAGGAGGAAACTTGATCGTAGCTAAGAAAGCTATTGACGGTTCTGTAGAAGCCAAAACTGGCTTGACTGAAGACAAGAGACGCAAAAGGAAGAGACCAACAAAACAGGTTAGAGATTCAAACAAGAAACTTAGGCAAGATGTAGTAGCTGGTGCTGATACAACAGAACAGGGAATGGAAGAGAGGAAAGAGCAGCCGGTTGACCCTGAGAAAAGAGAAATGGATGGGCCTGGGAAAGTAAAGATTGGTGGATTGATCTTCATGTGCAATACAAAAACTAGACCCGATTGTTTTCGGTTCAGTGTAATGGGTGTACAAGAGAAAAGGAAGGATTTTGTCAAGGGTATCAAGCCTGGGCTTAAGCTTTTTCTTTATGATTATGATCTCAAACTCCTCTATGGAATTTTTGAAGCATCCTCTGCTGGTGGTATGAAACTTGAGCGCAATGCTTTTGGTGGATCCTTTCCTGCTCAGGTAACATTGTGTGTCACCCATGTTTGTTAGCCGTTTTCCATTTGTACAACTTGTCTCGAAGATGATATCAGTTTTCTTTCGTCGGAATTTATTTAACTTACGGATCTAGATGATGATATTCTTTGGATTCAGGTGCGCTTTAAGGTTTTTAGTGATTGCATCCCATTGGCTGAGAGCCAATTCAAGAAAGCAATCATAGAGAACTACAATAATAAAAACAAGTTCAAAACAGAATTGACTCATAAGCAGGTGACCTTCATATTTTCATCATTTTCTCTAATTTATATCTTACTATTAACACGTCTTAATCACTCTGTTCGTCTCTTCTATTATGGTGTTCTTAAAGGTATTTAAGCTTAAAAAGCTTTTTCGGCCAGCTGCGATCCCTGCACAAGTTACCCACACCCAGCAAATCCCTGTTCCTCGTGATACTGACAGGAAAAGATCTGATAGAGACCGGTATGCCCCTGGTAGCAGTAGGGGTCACCCAACACGCAAACATGAAAGAAGACGTGCTTCACCTCCTCCACGCAGAGAAGAACAACCGCGTGATTTATATCTTAGTGAAAGGGAGTATCGAACATATGGCTTGAGAGGAGGAGAAACAACCCAGCATTACCAAATTCCACCTCCAGAATCCTCTTCTTCTTACCACATTGTCAACCGAGACCGTGTTCATTTGGATTCTTACCGTTCATCTATGGACCATGACCGGCTTTTGAGACAAGCAGAGATTGAGAGGCATGACCGTAGGGAAGTTCGTCACCCTCATTTGTCTGAGAGAGACTACCAGACGTATGATCATCTTACTTCTAGACGGGAAATCTTGGTTCGAAACTCGCCTGACCCACCAGATTCAGCGGTTACTCTGGATTCCTACAGGAGAGATCCGTATTACATTTGTGAGCGCCATGCTCTTGAAAGACCACCAAGGACATACATGGTTTCTCCAGGTAGACAAGATGATGACCTGTATTCCCGGTATGTAACACCGGATTCATTGGCTGAGTACTACCGATCATCACAAAGATACCCAAGCGTAACTGAACCTGAGCTTCCGCCTTCGTTAGTAACATCCCGGTATGCTTATTCTCGGTCTTTGCCTTATTCTCACCGCTGAAATCAGAATGTGTAATTCTCCTATTCCTTTGAATTTATCTGATGTTTAATGTATCTTGGATATGGATACTAAAGAGTTGCTGCCAAAGGGTTCGACTTAAATTTGGTCGTTATACCAGTGGGTTTCTTCAAATAATATCTCTTCTATCTAATAGATAGTGCTAGAACCAAGAATACTAGTCAATGATTGCCTGTTCATATTGCCAGAAGTAAGAGGATTGATACTTCATAGTGCTTAGTTGATATAAGAAGAAATCCGATATAGGTACTAAAATCCTCAAATCGACATGCATGTTGTGGATTGCTTCAAGGATAACATGAAACTCCACTGAAAAACTAGCAATGAACTCTAATATAACTCCAGCATAGATTCTCTGTTATGTGTCTATCGTAATACAAAATCCGTACATGTTCTATCTCTTGAAATGCTCTTACTTTCTTTTCAAAAATAAAAAAGGGTGAAATACATTCAGCGGTTCAGATCCCAAAAGTAGCAAAATCCCCTTGGATTCTTCACAACTCATCCTTAGAACCAACAGCATCATCACCTCCCATGAGCTCATCAAGTGAGAATTCATCTTCCTCAATCAACTCTCCATCTTTACCATCCCACTCCTTTGTCTTCACGATCTCTGGTGTTCCATTCATTGGCACATTTCCTTTTCCACCGGTTCCAGCATCTTTCACAAATTCTCTGATGAAATAACACGAACAATGATTACCGTGTTATAAGAGCGAAAATCACCTAAACCATTGTGATCCCTAGATGAACCAAACTTACAAGAGGTGTTGAAGCTCAAAGGCGCTTTTAAGAGGAGCATATACTCCTTTCTTCACATTCATGGCTACCATTGCTGGATAACCGTATCCTCCTACATTAACTCGCTTCTCCAAATCCATTTGAGTTACAGCCGCCACCCACATAAAACTGCAGACAATATGAAATTTTTACATAAGATTCTCATTATGCCTTAAGAAATGATAATATCATGAGATGTGCATGAAAAATAACGAGGCTTGTACATATGTGCTCACAGCAAGTCCTAACACTTCTATTAGAACCCTAAACCTCTCTCTGCTGATTGTAACCGTTAATACTAACTGAGAACAAGACAATGCCACAGCACAGAGGTTATAATCTTTCTTAGTATACCTGTAAGGCTGCTTCTTAAACTTCTCTGCAACTGATAATAACATCTCGAGGTACTTATTCCTTCCTTCAGCTTTGGAGTCAAGAATGTCAGGTAAGAAAGAGATAAAGCAAATAGCAGCAGAACCACACTTCTTTTCCATGACATCCTATACAACCACAATGGAACAAGTGTCAATGTCTTGGATTCGAGTCTAGTAGTATTTAAGAAATAATGTTAAAGACGAAACAAAGGATGTGAAAAATACCGGTCCAGTTAGTTCAGTCACTTCAACAGGGCCAGCACTGGATTCCACAAGTTCAGAAGCAAAAGATTCTATCGCTGAAGCAGATCTAGCACCCTCGTAAGGATATGGACTACTTTTGTCTGGACCAAATACCAAAATTGTAGGGAATCCTTGAACTTTGAATCTGCTCATTATCGACTGCAATATATAAGGTTCTTGGTCAGAAGTCAGAACTCATCAAGAGAATAATGAAAACAAGACTTTTGATACAAAAAATAAGACGGTGGGGCAGCTGATCAGGATTCATGATTCAAAGATAAAAACGGGTAAAGACTGTAAATATGGTAAATTTTCTAAGCAATCAGTATAACGCTGAGACGGGAAGGAGTCCATAGAAATTATCTCTGAAGCCAAGTTAATAAAATGTAAGGATTTCTAGTGATTACCTGCTCAACATCACAATTGACATGACCTAATTTCACCTTTCCCTGCAAATTTTTTGCAGCCCTCTTCCACTCCGGGGCAAGCTTTTTGCAATGTCCACACCTTTAAGAAGAAAGGAAAAAAAGAAAGATATTTTACACCTTCAGATGTACCGAAGAAGTTCAAAGGCATGACCAGTTCATTGGCTCTATAAGGACAACTTACCAAGGTGCAAAAAACTCAACGATCCAAAGTTCATTGCTTTCGATGACCAAATCATCAAAATTGCTAGCGTTCAGTTCCACAGATGCACTAGGTTCAGATTTCTTTTCTTTAGATCCTCCTCCAGTTGGTTTACTTTTGCCTTCCAAACGGTCACTCAAAAGACCCTTGATCTGCCAATGCAAGCAAATAGCAATATGTTTATCTGAATGCAGGTACACAAGTTTGTTTGATGGAGAATGTTATATCTGCAGTGCAACTTAAGATGGCCATTTGTGGTTCTTCAATTCATATTCAAATTTTACTAAACTAGCTATATTTTGGTTGATGGACAATTAGTGTGATTCCACAACGTATCTAAGTAGTATATTTTGTTTGATGGACAATTAGTGTGATTCCACAACGTATGTTTGTAGTACTTAGCTTCAAGAAGGTATAAAAAGTATAAAACTTCTTCTACATAACTATGGCATATCTATCAGAACATGTTATCTGCTTATCTGGCCAAAAGAAATAACAAGGTAAAGGTCGTTTGTTGTAGCAAGAACATCTTGACTGGGGCTTTAAATACACCCGATCATGTCACAGGATGAGAAATTTCTTGACAGTAAAAAAGAGTGTAATGAAGAATCAAGTAGTAGCATATGACAAACCTGCTTATAAGCAAAATTAGCAATGGATTTGGCATCTCTTGCTCCTTGGTAATCGATTGGAGCCTTTCCAGGAACAAAAACCTTAATTGTTGGGAAACCTTTAATACCATAATCCTGAACAAGAGAGTACATCATCAGTATCACAAACCTGAGCCTGAGCTTTGTGCATTATAGTGAGTAAAAAAGTTTTTTTTTTTCTTGTATGATTCACAAGCAACGGCTACATGGAAAAATTGAAACTTTAGCTGACTGGTATCAACATCACAAACCTGCGCGGCAGACTGATGAGCATCTGCATCAATTGCAGCCACAGTAGCAACTCCTTTCAGAATATTAGCCACTTTCTCCCATGTAGGTGTTAGAGCTTTGCAATGACCACACCATGGTGCAAAGAACTCTACCAAAACAACTCCATTTGAATTAAGAACCTGCAACAAGAAACAAGTTATCAACACTAACACAGTTTCACATCAATTCTCATTTTCGGTTTACCCAAACAATCACAACAATCAACAAATTGGAGCAATGAATTAGCAGCTAAACCGGATCTATACAGATAAACCAATAGAGATTCTCAGAAACACCAAAAGATGAAATCGATGCAGAGCCCATACCTTGGACTTAAAGTTAGAAGCAGTGAGCTGAACCACAGGTGACGAAGATCCATAAAGAGCACTGCTGAGATCGAAGAATCCAAAACAAATAGTAAGAAGTGTGAGCAACGTTAATGGTGATTTATACATTTTTCTTCTTCCCCTTTCTCTCTTTCTTTTCACTTTCTTCTGTAAAATTGTATCCTTTTCTCTCTCGCGATCCTGCGAAGCAGCAGATTTAAGAACACAAGCTCCGTGGAATTACGTAGTCTAACCAATAATATCCTGACACATCAGCATAAGATGTCGCTTCGTTTTCTTTTGTAACATTAACTAGGCAAGCCTCTGGCTCAGAAAGAGGGTTACTATTTGTGTTGGGTTCCAAAAACTAGTTAGGTTCAACATTTTCTAGTTGCTGCATCAAGGAAATCGAATATACAGTTTGATAAAGAAATAGAAAAATCATGGAACTTGATATGTTGAGAATCTGAAAATTGTGCTAAAGGATGTCAAGTTTTATTAACCAATTCAAAACACTGTTCTTTTCCTATTTTGTTTCAGCCATTGCTGTCTCCGAAACCAAAGAAGAAGAAAAAAAAAAAAAAAAAA
>Ga0041059_1000034_pt1 | contig 58398 bp, 48 predicted proteins | sample AraColnosormetaG_FD_56232 | JGI IMG/M metagenome (GOLD analysis project Ga0041059, IMG submission 56232) | Arabidopsis roots microbial communities from North Carolina, USA - Col MF nosort | ecosystem: Host-associated > Plants > Roots > Unclassified | place: USA: North Carolina | collected...
ACCTATAACCACACAAAAAAAAAAAAAACCACAAGTGATGAGCTTATTATATAGCTTAGATTTTGAAGTTGAGAAATTCTCAGGTTTGGTTATGGTCCCTTGAATGAGGAAAAGTGGCTCCTGAAGCATTTACATGTGAAAGTTTGTTGCGGACAAGTATGACTGATGCTGCATTTGATGCAGCGTTTTCTTGTGCCTCGATCTTTAGAGCTATTCCAACATCAGCTTGAGCCAACGAGGGAGCATCGTTTATGCCATCACCCACCTTTGAAAAACACAAAATATGCCGTTAGCCTTACTAATTCCATTCTCTATAACACACCAATGCCATGATTTTTTGACACACCAATGCCATGATTTTTTGAGGGGAAGATCCATGTACGACAAAGTTGGTGTGGTACCGTTTCTAGGATTAACTTCATTGATTGAAGATTCTTACCATAGCAACACGATGTCCAGAGGATTGAAGATTAGATATAAACTCAAATTTCTTTTCAGGAGACAAGGAATAATTGGTTGATTCACTCTTAATCCCCACATTCTTTGCCACAGTTGCCACTGCCCCTTCCCTGTCCCCTGATAAGAGGACTGTTTTGATGCCCTTCTCCTGCAGCCTGGCTACAGTAAATTCAGCATCTTGGCGTAAGCAATCGGATATTGCAATAGCACCAATGATCCCTTCTCCTTCACGGCCAACGTAAACAACAGTCTTTGAGTATCTAGACGTTGATGATGTGTTTGATAATTTATGATCCAATAAACTTTCCAGCTTCACCATGTCCGAGGAGTCGTTCTTTTTGAGGAAACGATCAGAAACCCACTCAAGTGAACCCACTGCAACAAAACGTCCGTCTATTTCTGCCAAAGTACCAAAGCCTGGTTCTGTCAATTGGCCTCTTGTTTCTGGAGTTTTCAAATTCAGAGATTCAGCCTCGTTTACAATAGCCTTTGCTATTGGGTGTGTTGCTGTCTTCTCCACCGCAGCAGCCATTTTAAGAACTTCTTGTTCTTCGTATCCTAGAGAAGCAACACCAGAGACGACAGGTCTTCCTTCAGTAAGAGTACCTGTCTGAAACAATAACTCGATTTGTTCAACTTTGAGGGGTTAGGGGTAACAGGAACTGCCCATACACTTATCTTATTTTCTAGAATTTTCCATCTTCATATAAAAAAGAGATAGTAGCGAGAGAGATGGGTGAAGCCCAAATGATTCGCAATACCTTGTCTAAAGCCACACAATCTATGGATGCCAGACGTTCTAAAACATCTCCTCCTCTGATAAGATATCCCCGCTTTGCTCCTGGACATATTTAGGCTGAAAGTTTCAATAATCTCGAATTTATTGTTGCTTATTACAAGGTATTATAATGCTTAACTACCCCTATTAACATGAAAGATTACCAGAAGGACTGCACGTACGACACCACAGAAACTAGAAGGGAGATTCTTCATGATTTCTAGGCCATATTTAGTAATTTCATGTATGAACTAAAGTCGCCATCAACGACAGAACTTTAAAACCAAAAAATATTTTTTCATAAATCAGGTTAGTCACTAGTCAGCAGGGAAGCACAGAACAGGAACAATGGTAGCTTCAGTGTCAGTTTCGAATCTTCCTAATAATTGGAAAACTTTGCACGCAAATTAGGTTACTCTTCTCAGCTACGTTTGCAGATTTTTATGCGGAAGAGAAATAATACGCTGGATAACATACCAAGAGAGGTGCCAATTAATATGGCAGTTGGTGTTGCAAGGCCCAGTGCACAGGGGCAGGAAACTACCTGATACACACAAAAAAACGAGTTGATTATCTGCTCAATATTTTCTTTCTCCAAAATTTCTTTCTACCCGAATTTAATCCTACATTCACTTCGTGAATTCACATTTTCCCCACAATCACCATTTTCCTCCCTCGTTAAGTCCGGCTAGTCCATGATATTTTCACATGAAAGATATAGCTTTGAGATGCATGTCTCACTCACCAAGACATCCACAGCCAGTTTTAAGCTTAAGGCCAAAGCATCTCCATCAGGTCCAGCAATATCATTGAGTAAAACATCTGGGAATATGTGTGAACCGACATAATACCTGAAGCAAGAAAACATGGGTCTTTCACTTGATCCAGAACAGGTAATTGACATATGATACTTCTACATTTCTACTTTATACTATAACTAAATAAACATAGCCTTGCTAAATAAATATATGACTCTTAAAAGAAATTTCATGTTATTTCCGTTAGAAATATGAAAAGAGGACCATACCAGAAGGCAAACGTCATTGCAGATAAAGACATTATAGTATAGACGAAGGGTCCAGCTATTGCATCTGCCAGCCTCTGTACAGGAGCTGCATTACCTTGTGCATCCTCAACCTTAAAATTCAGAAAAGAAAGGGTGTGATGAATTAAAGACGCACTACAGAGGAACTGAGGGTTCTGACATGATTTCATTCATACTTTCCCGTATGAAATTAGGTTCAGCTACAAACTTGTAAATGAGTTCTATTTGTAGGATTGTGACTCATTCATGATATTTCTATTTGTTGCTGTCTTTTCTTTTTCTGTTTTCGAGGAGGAAAGTCGGCTACAAATTACATAGATTACTGGCCACACACAATGTAACTTTCATTACATTTCATTGGCTCTAGATTCATAGACACTAACCATTCTGACAATTTTAGATATCGTTGAGTTGGAACCAGTAGAAGAAGCTTTGATCCGTAGAGGGCCATCCTGAAATAGGTAAAGTGAGATTCAGTTATTCAAAAAGATTCATGATCAGTGTATGTAAATCTAACTTAGTAACTGAGCACAGTTAGTTACATAAGTAGCCTTTTAAAAAAATAAACTTTTGTTTAGGTTGCGTATACTTACCCAGTTAATTGTTCCCGCTGAAACTGAGCAGCCTTCTTCTTTAAACACCGGAAGTGACTCTCCTGTCAGCATAGATTCATCTACAACACTTCTTCCAGCTAGGACACTCCCCTATGAAGAAAGTGATTAATTTAACATAATATCACTACTAGAATCAGAACTACTCATTAACCAGTCACAAGGATTATAACCAAGCTATCTTGAGCAAGAAAAAATAATATCCATTATCACGTGCAGAGAAGAATGTGCAATTAAACTGAATCTCAAAAAGAACTGAAAGATCCACATGTTTTTTTCTCAGCACTGATAAATTGAAATAGAACTCCTAAAATTGCAGAATGATGGTTACCAACCATTTAGATAGATTTTCATAACTCTTTTCGGAAACCCACACTATTATCTTTTGCTATGATCAGACAATTCAGCATGGATAAGCAACTAGGGAAATCGTAAGATGTCAGAAAGACAGAAACACTTACATCGACAGGAAATGTCTCACCAGGCAAAACCAATAGCGAGTCTCCAACTCGGATATCATCAACTGACACATTGATGCAAATTGAATCAGAGGAAAGTACAGAATCCACTGGGGTGTTATTGTCTGATGAAGTAATCACAAGTCTTGATTGAGTGGAGATGAGTGACTGCAAAAATACGTTTCAAGTCAAAAAAAAGGGAGGAAAAAGCCTACAAGTTAATCTTGGGAGGAGAATCAAGAAATGTCTAACATACCAATAGTTCATTCATATCGGTAGATGCTTGAAGCTTTGCTCTTTCTTCCAAAGAACGACCAAGGAGCACAAAGCCAAGCAGCATGACCTGCATACTAAATGACAAGAGCTATCAATCAGAAATTTACTATTGAAACTGTATTTTGCATGTAGTGGAAGTAATAATAAAAAGCTTTCATCCTCTTGTGGATCTGCTAGAGAAACTCACCGGTTCATCGAAGAAGGAAGCATCCCACTCCAGTTCTGGATTAACTAGTGAGATCTGCAAAATTCAGAATGCAGAAACTGCAGGTTTTCAGAATAGGATACTCACCAGTCAAATATAAATTACAGGGTACAAAAACTCACCAAACTGATGGAAAATGCAGCCATGGATCCCAATCCAACTAACGAGTTCATATTAGGTGATCTTTTCCCGAAAGCTTTTATGCCATCAAACAGCAATTCTACAATATACATCTATCTGTTTCAGTCATTTGTGTTTCCGAACAGCCTCAAATATCACTACCACCACTTTGTTATGAAAGTCGCAAAGAATAGTAGGAACCATCACTATCACTTAAGAAGTTTGAAAATTCAGAGTTTCTCTCTTATGACAACGACGACTCAATTAAGCTAACCATTATCCATAAGAAGAACTGATTCAACAAAGCTCACCTATATAATCAGAGTAGAACACTAGCACTTATCTAAGTCTAAACAATAGCCTAAGAACGACTACTTTGTCATCTCTCTCTTATGATACTAATTACTAAACTTATTATGCATTAGCTGGTAAGAATCATAGATTCGAACTAAAAGTTTAAACAAAAGCAAACCTCTTCCTGGTCCCAACAAAGCTCCAACGGCCAAACCACCTTTCACGTAAGAGTTGTGTAGCAAATCCCAAATCCCTCCTAGTAACATCAGGTGCAAGAGAAAGTCATAAACTACATCTCTTATCCAACAAATGACATCTAGCATCACAATTTTTTTTGCATTATAATCAATGTACCATGAGCAATGTGAATTCCCAAGGAATGAAGAATATGCGAAGTGTGAGACCCGCAACACAGAGCCACCAATGTCCACGCAAACGCCACACGGTTCCTGCTCTTAACAAGCAAGTCCTCTTTCTTACTTACCATCTCCTTCCACTTCTTCACATTCTCCGCCACTCCCATACCCGAGACTCTCCTCTTAGCCTCAAAACCACTCTCTGTCAATCTCTTAGCTAAACTCTCTGCCGTATCCGCCGTCACCTCAACCTCCGGTTTAAACTTCACAGCCGCGGTTTCAGTCAGCATGTTAACCACAGCAGACGCGACTCGATCATCAGACATCAAAACCGATTTAACTCGGGCGACGCAGCCACCACACATCATCCCACTCACATCGAGGAGAATAGGCGTGTCGCTCGTAATGGATTTCACAGATTCGATTGAAGATTCAGTAGATTCAAATGATTGAGTACTTATCTCGACCGAGTTTGATACTAAAAAAAAAGGTCGCGAACAGTGCCGCCGGATACGAGAACGGCGCAGTCTTGGAAAGCATCGGTTCACGAGGAACTTACTTGGACGAATATGAAGACTCGATGGCGGAGGAAGAGGAAATCGGAGAAGATTGCTCGCCATTTTCTCCGGCGAGACAGACGACGATAGTCACGCGATGTATACAAGTAAGAAACTAGTGGTGGACTGGTGTATGGTTCGTTAAAAAGAGTATCGCTAAACGTTGACACGTCGGATTTGGAATATATCCGAACATTAGCCATTTTTGTGGAATTTTTAAAAAGCCAGGCTGTCACCAGAAAAATCAGAGAGAGACATAAAACGCAAAGTTTTAATAGGTAAGACCTTCTAACTCAGCTAGAGGATTACAGCCCCCGGGACACAGCGATGCCACGTGTCATCTTCCTGAAATATTGTTTTTTGTTTGGAGGTAACTTTATCTTCTCAAGCTTTCTTCTTCTACAACACATCTAGAGCTTTGCAACAATGGAGGCGAGTGCGAATGAACCAGCTATGAAAAGCTTGAAATCCAATCCTTCAGGACCGATACCGAACTTTTTCGTATCGCTCTCTTCGGCATTTACGCAAACACCTCTTGTGCGTTCGAACAAACCCAATTTGCTTCTTCTACCACCAGTTGCAGACTCCGTCAAATTGATTCAAGACTTTCATCAGTCTCTGATTTCTGCTACTGAGAAATTTAAAGGATTCCTCCATTCGCTCGCCTCTAAGAACCCTCTCTTTCAGGAAGCGGTTCGCCTATCTTCCGAATTTCACATTTTGTGCGACGAGGTAACTTCTCTTAGCCTGCTTATGCTAAAGAATGTTATGGATTAAGTTAAGAAGATGATTGTGTGTTTCTCATGAACTTGCCTTGGCTCTGATTGTTACTGTAATGGGTGAATCTTTGTGGTTTCTATTTATACAAAATGGGTCATTCTTTAACAGCCAGTAGATTGTTGTCTAGATCATTTAGCATTTATTGGAAAACCTTCTCACATTGATAACCCTGAGTTATATATGTCCTCAAGTTGGGATCTTTTTTGGTTCTTTTCTTGTAAAGATGAAACTTGGCTTCTGGATAAGTCCGGTTATGATTTTGTGTGCCTTTGCTTCTGGTTTTGGGTTCTTTATGTCTTAAAGATGAAGATCATTTTGTTGCATTGCAGATTCGTTTGAGAAACACTACAAGGGTGAGGTTTGCGATGTCTAATCACGGATTTGCAGCGGTTCTGCCTGGAGATTCAGTTGCAGGATTGGTGGTTGCTAATGGTTTGATCAATTTCCTCAACATATATAACACCATCCTTGTCGTCCGTCTAGTACTCACCTGGTTCCCGAGTGCTCCTCCTGCCATTGTTAACCCCCTCAGGTAAAACGTTGCCTTCAAATGCCACAATGATTTTATATCTTATCCAGGTTTAAAAGTTTTCGATCAATCCATGAAAACAAAATCTAGATCATAGAAGTCCTATTCGTGATTGTTGAAGGTAGTCTTTTTACTTGATTTAGAGGAAATTTATTTTGGATAAACTCTGTCTACTACTTTTTTGTCCAACTCTTAAATGGATTAAAGATTGGTTAAACCCTGATTGATCTGCCCAGGAACCCTAGTTGATTCCTATTTATGTGTATATGCGTTACCATTGTTTCAGCACTTTATGTGATCCATACTTGAACATTTTCCGGGGATTCATACCGCCTCTTGGAGGATTAGATTTGTCTCCCATTTTGGCGTTCCTTGTTCTCAACGCCTTCACCAGCTCGGCTATGGCACTTCCTTGCGAACTCCCGTCAGCTGATGGAGCCGTTTCTCCAGCTTCTAGTGAGACAAAGTGGGTGAGAAGGAGAAGGTTGAGCAGCCACAAAGACCACAGACCGAGCTCAGCTTCTATGACCTGAACCTGTCTAAAATATCTACTCTTTTCTGCGCTTCAAATGTAAAATCTACCTTTCGAGTAATTTTATTACTCTGTATCTTTGGATTTCTGAGTTTTGTATAAATTTTCTTTAGAAAATGAATAAAAGAGTTGTGTTCCTGACATACAGAAATATTGTAAAAATTTTGCAAGAGATGAGCTTTTCTTCTTCATTTGTGGCATCAAAACAACTTTCGCTCAGATTCTAACCAGAGGCTTTGCATATCAAGACGAAAACAAGAAGGATGAGGATGACAAGCAATCCACCAAACGAACCACATAGCCTGTGAATCCAGTAAGGATCAAACCTGGTCAAGCTCGGGTCACTGTACAAGGACAAGGCTATGGCTAAAATCAACAAGAGGAGAAGCAGAGAGAAGGAAAACATAAAGCTGAAGAGTTCTTCTTCCTCTTCTAGATCTTCCTCTGATAATCTGTCGATGTAGAGTGGTGAGAGCACGGCTAGTACCGACAAGCTTATGGCCAAAAGCTTCCTGGAAGTAGTAAACCTCCCCATCATCGGGCTGGATGATCCCGTTTCCATCAGAAAAATGCCAGTACAAAATATATAAAAACAACTGGTAACTTTCTTTACAATCCCCGGTTGGTGTTCATCTGAACTAAAATGGCTTGTTTCTTGGTAAGAATCTGAACACAAGTTGCAGGATTGTTTCAAAAAGCCGTTTAGATGGTATGGTTTAGCTATTTACTCAAAAAGAGAAGAGAGAAAGAAGATTCTTTCGTTTCTGGTGAACAGTTGTGACCACACACTGCTAAAAATATTCCAAGGGATCATATGCTTAAAACTTTTCTTCTCTTTCTATTAGTTCAATCTTTTTACAAAAAGCTGATTCTAAAAGACATTGTAACATTGTTCATATATCACTATCTTTTTTTCTTTACTATGAACCTGTACAACAGCTATAATTTGGTCTAACAATGAAGAAAGGTCATCAATTCAAAGCTATATATACAAACGCCAGTTGTCTACTCATCAGAAGAACTTGGCACCTACACTTGGGTAAAAGTTATCAAGGTGAGCATAGAGTGAAGTCAGTTTCAATCCGGTAATATGAACGTCTGATCTTGAAAGTTCTTCAAGATATGTATCCTCCACCTACAACGATAATACTGTCATTTAAGTACTTTTGACACAGATCACCCCAAGGTTCAATTCAACATAAACAAAAAAAGGCACCAGTGTAACCTGAATTACAGGTTTCTCTATAATATCATACCTGCGTCCATCCAAATAGCTTGAGTGATTGAAGTGACGAGCAACAACGCAAAATCCGTCTTAGGTCATCTTCTTTGAGTCTCCGACACCACGAGAGGTCCAAGAATTGTAACATCTTACAAACTTTGGCAAGCGAAAAAGCAGTCTCTGGACCAACCTGTTAAAAACAAAACTCCTCAAACACTTTCGAAAACCAACTTGAACATGAACAAGACTTTAGGTACTAAAAACACTCACATCTCGGACTTTGTTTAGGCAGAGTTCTCTAAGAGAACCTCCCGAGACTTCAAGAAACGCGGCAATACATTCGTCACTGTCAAAGTAATCCCATACATTGATGATATTCAGAACACTCAACGGATGTTATGTACAAAAAGAACAAATTGGGAGACTTGTACGAACCTAAATCTGTTACTTGTAAGTTTGAGTGATTTCAAATATCTGCAACCCTCAGTAATAAACTCTAATGACTTATCAGTCAATTTATCCAAGTCTGTGATGTCAAGAGCTTCTAGCTTCTTACAATATCTCCCAATATGCCACATGCATTCATCAGTCACCTCACTAGTTACCATTATAGAGAAAGCAAAAAAAACATTAGTTTTCAGCATAAAACTTGGTAATGAATTTGGTATATCAAGGCCTAAAAAGAGTAACTTACTTGCAATTAGCGAGAGATAGATCAGTGAGAATCGAACTACGGAACATAAAGAAACTTCTGACAACACCATCATTAACACTAACGAGTCCCGCAACCGAAAGATAGTTCAATTTCTCGAACTTATACAGGCTGCTACTAAACCCTTTATGCTTTTTAATCCCTTGACATCCACCAATACTAAGCCCTCTAAGAGTTGAACCAAACTTATCAGCAAGAATCCTCAATGCACGATAAGTGAGAAGAGAGCATTCAGTGAGGTTAATATACTGAAGCAGAGGAGATGATTTCGATATCAACAACAATGCATTGTCTGTTAAACAGAACGCTCCTTGAAGAGATAACGTAGTCAATGACGGGAATCCGTTAGGCGCGCGTTTAAAGAACTGGTTTATCGTATAATCCGTCATCGATCTTCCGCAAAGATCAAGAATCAACACCTGCAAAAGATTGAAACTTTCACAAACAAAGATTGCTACCAAAAGTACTTCTTCTATAACAAATGGATTCTAATATACCTTCAAGCTAACTCTATCACAGTCACAGAAGATCTTTACCAAGTCATCCTCCACTAATTGGACACAGTTCTTAGCGCAAATCTCACTCGGAGAATCTTCAATCAAAAGCTCCATAAGACGTGTATCGAATTCACCTAAACCACTAACAAGATACGAGAGCTTCTTCCTCAAGTGATCAGGAACAAGTTTCAAAGACTTGATAGCTAAAAAATTCTGAGCAAGAACTCTCGCACTCAGCTCCACAAGCGAAGGAGCTTTCCTTCGTACATTCAGATCTATCTCCATATCACTTGTTGTAGAGATCTCTTGTCTTCTCTTCTTGATCGATTCTTTAGCTTTTCGAAACTCACTTTTATCTTCATCTCTTATTACTTCTTCTTCTACCTCTTCCTCCGTTTTTTCAACAATCTTGAGATCTGAATGCAATTCAAGAGCAAAATGTTTCGCAGCTTTAAAATTTCTCTTAACTTCATAATCACGCCAATAATCTGAACCAGTTTTAACAACGTCTGCTTCGGTGCTTTTTCTTTCTTCCATCTCCACGTCTTGATTTTGAAACCCTGATAGGAAATCACGAGTCACAGCTTCCTCCGTCGCCATGAAAAGTGCATCGATCGCTTCTCCATCGGTGTTGATTCGACGATTTTCTCGAGAATCGTTGGGGAAATCGGAAGAATTCATCGTGTGGTTGCAGCTAGAGAGGGTTTTGTTTATGAAGACGAAAGAACAAAAAAAACAATTGGGCTAAAATCAGAAAAAAGGAAAGATATATTTATACTTTTTCGTGACGAGAGATGTATTTTTTTCAGTGGATCCCATACGGAATTGACCTTAGTAGTCAACTCCTCTCATTATTGGTTCCTTTTTCTATAAGGAAATAGTTTTATTTTCTGAAGAATGGTTATATTTTTTTTATTTAGAAACGAGTTCTATGTATTTATGTAGGCGTTAAATTCTAATTTTTTGCAAAAGAATTATGAAATTTTGGCGTTTAGTTTATTAAATAAAGTTAGAATATAGTATTTTGGGTTTAAAATTTAGTTTTGTTGAGAATCTATTTATAAAATATATATATATATATATAGTGCGGAAGAATTGATTAACAACTAAATGAAGAGTAAATTCGTCTATAAGAAAATATTGTAACGAATTTGAAGATTTTCTGTTTGATAAATATATAGAACAGCATAAGCCAAGGCCTTCTCCAACTAAGATGGGCTCATGAGGATTCCAGGCCCATTGTGCTAATTTTCTATTTCCATTACTTCTAGAGCCCATGGGCTCATGTTTCAAGAAAATGTACTACTCACTTTCAGATCATTTTTCTTCTTCATTGGTAATGTACTCAATCAGCTGTTTGGTACTTTTGAAAAGAAAATGTTTTGTGTTTGATAATTTTAAGTATATATATATATATATATTTATAATCAACACCATAAAAACACTACAAGTCTCTCATGTGCTGACACCTCAGCTTTTTCAGTTAACCACAGCTTGACACCTCATTAAAATCAACAGTCAATCAGAACATTTCGATTAATACACCTCATTTACATTAACCAATAAAAACTTACTATTTTTCCATGTCATCCTATTAACTTAACAAAATTAAAATTAGACATGGGCCTAGCCAACCAAACTATTTTCAAAACTAAAATCTGTATAAAAATATGGGTCTAAACTTCATAATCTAGAAAACTTAGACCTCGGAAAATAAACCGCAGCGCTGTACCAAACCAAAACCGATGAAAAAACTAAACCGAACCGAACAAATAATTTGAAAATAACCGCATGGATATTAAATTCTATAACTGAAACCGAATGGATACAGACCAAAATATTTTGGATAACCGAAACTATCCGAAATATAATTATATTTTTAAAATTATTAGTTATTTTTAAACCTAATAATTAAAAATAGATATATAATAGTAAAAATAGTCGAAAGTAACCAAAAATATATGAAAATATCAAAATAACCAAAATATCCAAAAATATTTTAAAACAATAACCGAATAGATATAATTTTTAAAACCGAAAGAACCGGAACCGAACCGAATCCGAACTCAAACCGAACCAAAATTTTAAAATAACCGAATGCATACTAAACTTTATAACTGAAAGAACCAATAACCGAATAGATACGAACCGATACTGGATAAACAATCGAATGCCAATGACTAAGAAAACTTATCTAAAAGCTTGACTGGTTGAAACGAAGTGCCTACGTTTGTGACTGCATGAGTTTACGGAATCAGACGGTTGTGGTTTCAAGCGTTATAAAACTTTTTGAACGACTGGTTTAGAAATTGGTGCGTTTTTGGAAGCTTTATGACTGGTTAACGGATTTACATTTATATTAGGAAAATTACGGGTTTATGTTTTTGGCAAGCTAATTACAGATTTACGTTTTTGGCGGGAAAATTATGGATTTACATTAATTTGGCGGCAAAGTTACGGATATACGTTTTTTGCGGGAAAATTAAAGGTTTAGTTTTTTTTTGCGGAAAAATTACGGATTTATGTTTTTGGTGGGAAAATTACGGATTTCCTTTTTTGGCGGGAAAATTACGGGATTACTTTTTTGGCAAAGAAATTAAGAGTTTATGTTTTTGGCATGAAAATTACAAGTTTATGATAATGTTATCATCATGATGATATCTATCATGACTATGGTATGTTGATATGGTGATGAAGACGATAGTATGATGATGATGGTGATGATAGTATGATATTATGAGAGGGTAATGATGATGATGATATTGTGTTGATAATGAATAAATTGATGGGTTGATGAAGCCAATTAAAAAAAGATTGATTATATTCAATCGGTTTAGAGATTTTGGTACAACTAAGATGTCATTTTTGTCTTTTAAGGTCTAATTAAATTTATCTCTCTGGTATGGTTATTCGATTATCCAACAATCTAAGTTTTAATTTTCAAGTTTTGAAAAACAAACAAACATAGATTTTAGCTCTTTATGCTTTTTCAACATATGAATCAAGTATGCATGTGGAAGACTAAAATCAAAGATGATAACTCCATATAATATATTCTTAAGAATCTACAATGACTTTAACCTCACCAGAATTAACATCTGGTGATTTTTAACTCTTTTCACTTTTTTTTCTTAATGACTCGTCTAAAATAATGTTCGTAATACAAAAAAATAGCTTCCAAAACTTGTGAAAGCTATATAGATCTTACTTAAAAAAATTAACAAATGCATTGATGAATCATGACAAATAACATTCAATACCTACATACAACTTAACAAAAGTACATTTAAAAGAAAAAAGCCCGCGACTTGGCTCAGGTTTCGCCTTAATATCAATAATATCAATATACAGTTATGAATGATGAGGACTAACGAGAAATAAACAAGTTGATATCAGAGACTACAAATTCTGCTCAGCAGGTCACATGGAACTTTTCCTCACCAGTAGATTTCATTCACCTTAATAAAAACAAAAATGTAGATTTCATTGCAGATTGATACTATAAATAATTATAGATTCTTGTCTCTGATATCAACTTGTTTATAGTGTGGTATCAACTATCAAGGTACTTATTTTTTTCTTTTTCTTTTACTTTGTGTCTCTTTAAAGTTTGGTATCATTTATCTTTGTAGTTTAACAAAAAAAAAAAATCATTTGTCTTTGTATCCAACAAAACTCAAAGATTAATATATATCCACAGTAAAACCTTTATAAATTAATAGCATCTCGACTATAATAATTTATTAAATAATAGAGATATTACGTGATAAAAAACAATTTTAAACAGTTATTTTTATTAATTTATGGGGTTTTAATTCTTACACTATAAGGTTTTGAGTGTACCATACAATTGGGTCTTTTCAGTTTCTTATTTTTTTCTTTCTCCTATATTGAGATATAAATAAGAACTGAATTTGGACTCGGAGGGTAGGGACCAACTCACATATATAGGACTTTGGATGTTTGTTAAATCCAAAATCCACAATGGCAACAATTGTGCAAGTAGATGGCATTCCAAAATCTGGATTGTTTTGAGAAAATATAAGTTTTTCGTGTAAAATATCCTCATGAGTCATCTTTTTTTTTTGCACATATAAAAATCACATCGTAATAAATATCCGCAGCTCTATAAAAGTTTCTTATTGAATCTACGAAGAACTCGTATAGATTTGTCACAAAATGATTTTGAGTGTCACCTAACATGGTCAAGTATGACATTGGGTGGAAACAAAAATTGAGAAAAAGTTCATAACTCTAGAGTCGAATTAAAATTTACGAACAATGTATGTGTGTGTGTTTGTCTATATATGTAGAGCACAGTAGATACATACTAAAACATACCGTGTTGGGCATATCACATCACATCATTGTAATGTAGTTGTGGAGAGATAGAGATATGAAAACTGAAAAGTATGTGAATCAAAATTGAATGTGGAATGGTCCTTCCTAAAAGAATAGCTGTAATTGAACTCTATATGACATCGTTTTCTAGTGGACCGTTCTATATTCAACATATACACTACTTCGTTTTGTATCTTTGTAGCAGTAAAGTTTTCGATTGAGAGTTTTGTGTGAATGCTATTTCGATTTGAGAATGATATAAAATGTTCTTTAATTACTTTACTGAAACGAATAATCATATAACCATACCGACATGGGTTAGTTTGTTTTATTGTAATGGGTTAAAAATATGTTTTGTTTTTGAATGAAGAAATGTTGGTATTTGGTAGATAAAACGGAGCGAATAGAGTAGACTAGTGGAGGAAGCAATATAGGAGTTAATGCTGTGGACACAAGGGATGGTGCGGACCAGCCCGGTCTGGAAGATAAGTGGTTAAGCAAAAGATCAATGACTACCAAATATATTCCTTCTTTAGTTTCCTATCTTTTTCATAACAATGGTTATATATATTTTATATTTAGGACAACTAATTCAAATCTGTTTTCTTTTTCTAATCAAAGAATTGTTGTTTAAATTAAACATCTAATACGATTATATCCCTTTTTAAAAGCTAATGTTATTTATAATAATTCAAATTCATTTGTTAATTCTAACACTTTAAAATATGACAACCGACGAACTAGTTTGCATGAATAGTAAATAACGCAGTATGCAGATATCGATTTTAAATTTGGGAAAACCTTCTTTACTTTTTCTTATATAGTTGCTATGATCACAATAGACATGAATTTATATAATAGTAACGGCAAGTCCGAGGACGTAAATTAAAAGTATCTTTATGATAATTGTCTTCTCATCGTTGTTCGATTGTGCTCTATTCTTTTTATTTTAAAGTCTTCACATTTTCATTTCACTTTTTCTCTTTGAAATTTTCATTTCTTGGGCACTAAAACTTTATCTTTCTTTCTTTTCATTTATCGGGGAATCATAGATATTCTTTTGGTTAATTAATTTACCTAAAGCAAGTTAAAATTCACATGCATAAAGCATCTCCATTCACGTGTCAAACGGAACGTAATTCCATAAAACCAACCCTCACAAATTAATTCTCGCGAATGAAAAACTAAATTCATCAGCCATGACAACTGTATGAAGATCTATTTCACCAAACCATTATTTTATATATTCAAGTTTGAATTTTGGTCTCCCATTACCCCCACTGGTATCAGGATTTTTGGTTTTTTTTGGGGTTAATTAATACTTTAATAGTATCAGGATTTAAAATCAAACATTAGTTGTCTTCAAGATGAAGAGTACTTCTTAAAAATCTCAAATTATAATTAGTTCAAGAAAAAAGGTTATACCATTAGTAATGTGTAGCATGCATATATATTCATTAAAAATATGGTTCGTACATGATCTTAATACCATTATTTCTTAGTAACAAAAAACTTCGGACGGCCTATGTCCATAATCAGAACCGGTATTGAAATTTTATGGATGTACAAGCAAAATATTTTTGTGAAACTATTGATCTCAATAACATTTTTTTTTCTGTTGGCCATATAAATATAATACGTCGTTGAAGCTTGGAGGCCTACTTACATTTTTATCGACGTACGTACGTAAGTTTATCATTTATTAGTTTTATGCCATTTTTTCGATAAAAAATTATAATTAGAACTTTAGACTAATCATAAGATACCTACTAGACCAATTATGTTAAACCTGATATAATAGATTGTGTACCTATCAATTATTCAAGTTAATATTGCCTAATACCTTTCCTCGATTTGGACAAAACGAAGCTATAAAATAGTAAGAACGCCTTTGGCTTGTAGTGACCCATAAGCTGTAAATAAAGCAATTAAAAGCTGATAAACACGTCCGTGCATGCATGGCACGTTTAGCAGAACGTACTAGGATGATCTTGCATGGGAAATTCTTAGCCCATTGTTTTTTTTGTTCTATGGTTTCGATGAAATCATCATCTTATAATTGCATTATCTAAAGCTGTGAACAAATATATAAAAAAATTAGAATCTCATCTTTTGTGAAAGAGAAACAAACAGAAAAGCAACGAGTAAAGAAAAGTTGCTAGATGAAAAAGTAAATCATTATATGTATTTGTTGAGGGTTTGGGGAAATCGAGTAGATTTTGGTTCGGAACCCAAAATTTTGAAAATCTTTTCTTTTTAGTTTTTTCTGTACGCAGATTTATCCACTGGTATGCGACAAGCTTTCACATTCTTTCATTTAAAAGGGCACTTTCTTTGTTGAACAGAGATTGTAGTTCTCTATAATATTAAGAAAGGGTGTTATTACAGCAAAAAATATTAGCTTCTTTCAGCAAAAAATATTCTTATTTTTTAGTGGAACCTAGTTTGAGAATATCTATATGCTATACGATGTATACCTATTTTTAATGGACAAATGATCGAAATATATATATATCTTGTTATCTTTGCGACCAAGAGAGATTAACATATATACTAACCTTGTTTCATATGTACGTAACTCTGTAAGACCATGCATTTGAGGTTTACTGATCTTTCTATGCCTGGTTTCGATTCTATACCTATCTTGTTAACATTAATTATCTTCAAATATGTACAGAGGAAAGTTCCTTTAGCTGATCTTTATACAGACAGACACAAACAAAAATAATTGAAATCATTTCCTTTGATATCTTCAAACTAGCTAGCTTTACGTACGTTATCTTTATGGGCATGTGAGATTTCTCCCAAAAAGAAACAAAAAAAATAGAAGACAAAAGAATCAGAATCTCTTAAGAGGAACAATGTACACGAAAAATATACATGATTATCTACAACAACAAAAGATAAGTAAAGAAAAATATATATATGTGTAGAATTGTTTTCTTTTTTGATAATATATGTAGAAAGGTTGGTGAAGCTCAAAACCTTTTTCCTTGACTCTTTTGTGGTAGAAAGAAGAGAAGAATCTGATGCCCTAAATCTACAACTCTTATTAATTAACTTTTCTTTCTCTCGAAGATTGGCAAACAAAAAAGATAATATGGAGTGGTTAACAAGTCAAAAGTAAACCTTACCGCGACTGATCAACGCATCCATTTCCCGTTCTTTAATGTGTGAAATTTATTATTTTTACTACATATCAAAAATAAAAATCTCAAATATAAACGATTTTGAAACAAGAAGATATGTATTCAAAAATGTTCACATAAAGTCAACCTCGATTAACTAATTTTTTCTTTTTCCGGTTCATGTTATAATTAGTCTCTTCCCCATTGTTGGTGCTTAGAGACCTTCCCCACTTTTCTCTTTTAGGTGGTTAAGTGTATACCAATTTAACCGAACTTGAATAAATCATTTCATACTTTCCAAATTAGTGGTATCTCTTTTATTGATTTCGGTTGTTATTATTTGTCACGTTCATATATACATCAATATCTCTCGCGTGCTATATAACATTGCATCGATATGGACATACATCATCTAATTTGCTTGCCGTCGACATCTTTATATATTAATATTATGTTCATCAGTTTAAATTTGCTAAATTTCGCTATCCCATCACCGAATTATACATGTTACAACAGTACTCAATATATGAATTTGAACTTTGACTGGAAAGTCTACGACATGTCACAATTGTTAGAATAATTTGGAAAAGATAAATTGTTTTATATCTCCAAGTGCATAAGTTATTCCAAATGGTCCAAATCGAATAGTCGATAGGACATAAGAATTTAGTAGGAATTATCCAAAATAGTGTCATAATCACAATAGTATCATGGACTGGCTCCAATATGGATGATGGATGATTGATTTGATTGATCCATTTATAGTTTTTGGATTAATTATTGGGACAGCATGTGAAAAACAATCTTTTCTATGTCTATCAATTCCACGCATTTTGGATACAAATGATACAATATTAACTATGATTGAAGAGATGAAAGAAGAACAAACAAATTAACCCAATAATATACAAGCAAAATCCACATATAATAATGTGCAAGAATATTATCTAGTACATATGTAATGTGTGATTTATTTTGACCAAAAAGAAGATTTCGTTCAGCGATGAGTTCCCCAATCCAAATAACGTAACTCTTTGGAACTCCAATTTTTTCCCATGTCTCTTACCTCTCTTTTTCTATCATATAAAGTTTTATTTCATTCAAGATTTTAGATAATCTTCACCTAACAGACCGGTTGAAAATAAATTGACTAATTAATTACTTAATTCATAATATAACAAATTTTAAATTACATTTCAAGATAACCAAACAAGGACGTTTTTCTTGTGATTTTGTTATTCATAATTGGACATGACTCGTAGGCCACCTTTTATAAAAAACCAGCTGATTTTTTTCTTGGGAAAAAAGAAAAATACAGAAAAAATTACATAAAGACCACAAAACTCAAGAATACAAAAGTAAAAATAAGAAAAGTAAAAAAAGTAAAAATATGAGGGGTCAAAGAGACCTATTGAAAATCTTTTGACCCGGTGAAAGTATAGCCATGGGATCAAACATAGCTTTCCTATCAACAAATCTCGACCATCGGTTTCCAAAATGGCGAATCCATTCCTCTTGAGACTTGTAATGAGGAAGATACAATTTGTAATCAATTCCGTTTTTGACACACCAATGAACGATCTCTTGGTTTTGAGCTACCATTTTCTCTACCGAAGAGACTTTCGCACACGGCGGCACGAACCGAAGCAATGCCACAATGTAGAATATCTCTCCTTCTTCCGGTATAACCACGGACGTCCGATCATCCCACCTGATAAAAACCAACCAAATTATTATTTAATCATTCATATTATAAAACAAATACCCACTAAATCTAAATGGAACAAAAGACATTTTCCATAAAAAAATCGGAGAATAAAAAATAAACATTTTGGTGGCCCTTTGCTCACGATTGGTTTCATTTCTTACGTCTACTATTTGTACCAGCAAATCTCATTTTCCACATAAAGTAAAACATATAAAGACGAAACTACCCTTCAGTAACCTACAAAAGGCTATTTTAGAAATGTAAAATAAAAAATTTAACGTTAGTTCATATTGGGTCCCTACAAATTTCATCTCTTTCCCTATATGACGCTAACCTTAACGACGGTTACAATACATATCCGTCACCCACCCAACCGTAATACCTAATACGGCATCGTATTAGTTTAGTATTCTTTTTTTTATCTCGCCTACAAAATCTAAACGACCACACTAAATTCCAACTTTTATTGTACTTAAAACCCCGTACGGGTAAAAAAAATGACGAGGGGACTGAAGAAAGACACGTGTGCCACATTGGCGACAATTTGTTGATCACACGACTTGCGACTTGTGGAGCCTTTTTTTAGTTTAAGCATGCACGACTAATCATCACACGTGATAAACACATGCCATAAAACTAAACTAGACCGATCTTCTTTTAGTCTTTTAGATAGGTGCCTTGTCTAACCCAAAATAAAAAGATGGGTCCTAGTTAAAAGAGAGGAAGAGAGAGCAATATTCACCTGCTTCGCAAGAGTGGGTACACAAGCATTGGACCATTGACTCCGTTCTTGACAAGTTCTTTGAACACCGTCCGATTGAAATCTCCGATGTCTCGCTTCGACACGAAGAGGTTGAGCCAAGGGTGAGGCGTTTCCCACGTACCGTTCTCCTTCGCGATTTCTTCTGACCGTTTGACTCGTAGTAAAAAGTCAACGTACGGCAGATCTACCTCGAATCTTAATCCTTCATTAAATCTTAGCCGTCCGATCAATCTCTCCACCCTCTACACAAAAAAATGGAAAAAAATCAGTCAGGGGGTATTTCGGTACATACATAGATGATTCCATATAAAACGATGGCCAGATTTTAGCCGGGACCGTTTGAAATCATATCATCAATGTTTTACTACAGAAACGTTTACATGCTACAATTACGATTTCAACCTTACGTCCCATACCGCACGACCAATGGACACGTCACACGTGTTGGTTTAATCTAAATAATTGAGTAGAAAAAGGCAAAGTGATCTTAAAATATGTGTTTCATGAGAAAGACAACAAAAGCAACAAAAAAAAAGAAAAGAAAAAGAAAACGAAGACAAATGTCCTTTTCGTAATAACGTGGTTACGACAAGGGCATTAGAGAGAAGCAAATAAATATTTTTTTCATGTCAGACAATCCAAAATCGAAGATACATTACACAATGTCTCGTCAGTTTCATATTATGCAGTCAGACAAGAGACTGTATAATTCCCTTTCCCACCCTATTATATTTCCTTAACTAAACCATATATTATTATTATTATCATCTTTTTACTGTTTTTTGAATTGTATGTTTGTGTAATCATGGAGGTCGAGAAATCTGAAAACGGTCCTATATGAACTACGTGTCGTATAACAGTTAGTGAAATAAAACGGGTCAACTTCACACTTCAATCTAAGGTCAATTTCGGTCAAACAAAGTTTCTAGAACATCAGAATCTTCCACCGCCGTTAGATCATAAAAGATGAACGGTTCTTGAATTTCTGAAAAATGTTATAAAGTTTCTCAAAGTTATTATTACCTTGTCAATGGTTGAGTTGGAATCGGAGTCTCTGTAGTGAAGACCGAGTTCGAGGCAATAAAGAACCGACCCGCAAGATTGTGGTAGTCGGGTCGGGTCAAACTCGTGGTCCGGGTGGAGGGGAACTGTTGGCCATCCGTTAACCGGGTCAGCACCGTTGACAAACACGAATCCTTCCACGTAATCGAACGATGACTCGTTCTTCTGACTTACTAGCCACTCGGCGTCTTGAGTGAACTCATCGAACTCGGTGTATACTACTCTTATCCATCTCACCTAACACAACAATCATTTATATTATGGACCAAATATCTTATTTTTGATTGGATTAGAGAAAATATATATATATATAACTGAGATTGTTATTTATATTGTTGGTTTTAAGTATTCACCATATCAGGAGCTGGCTGTAGCAAAACCCTAGCTCTGGTGATGATACCAAACTGACCAAGACCACCTAAAACAGAGAAGAATAGCTCTGAATTCTCAATCTCCGAGCAAGTAACGACGTCACCATTTCCCGTAACGACGTCCAACTCCGTTACATTTGACGTCTGTGGTCCGTAACGGAACGCTTGACCACTAACGCCGGCATTTGACAACGTACCTCCCACCGTTAACCCAAGATAATCAGTCCAAGACCTCGGAGCCAAACCGTACTCCGAAACGCACCGTTTCAATACATCTTCCCATAATGCCCCTCCGGAGACATCAACAAACGCCGTGGCATCACCGCCGGATAAATAACCAACCTCGAAATGATTCTCCGCCGTGGTACTCATATCGACAACGAGTCCTCCTTCCGCCATGGCTTGACCGTTGATAGAATGGCCGTTTCCACGCGCCGCCACCGTTAGTTTATCTGACCTCAGAGCCGCTTTCACCGCTCCGGCGATATCTTCCGGTCCCACTGGTCTCACCACAGCAAGAGGCTTCACACAGTTCATGCCGCCAAAATCTCTCCCGGCGATATCCGCCGCAGCTCCACCACATAAGATTTCTCCTTGGATGTTAAGTGACTCAGAAACACCATCCGTAGATTTTCCGGCGGCGGTGGCGGCAGAGGCAGCCTCGGCGTCGTTTTCCAAGAAGTATGGTTCTATGTAAGCTATCATTTTGGTGTGTGTGTGTGTGTGTGTGTGTGATTGTGTGTAAATGCTAAATAGAGAGACTCTAATGTAGATGGAAGCTTTTTAGCTTTTGGAACCAAACCTTTTTTTGTTTGTCTGTGGTGAGAGAAGCTTGTGGCTTAGCTATAAATAGCGACTGAGGTTACAGATTTTGGATTATTTTTATTATTAATTGTTTAATTGTGATGAATTTTTTAATTTCATTCGGCCGTTGAAAATGCAATTACTTTTAATAACGTCTTTTAAAAATTAAATGTTATTTTAAACGAAGATATTGGATTTTTAAAATGTCTCCTAAAATTTGTCAACACTTGAGTTATATGAAGATAACTAAAGGAGGAAAAAAGAAAAAGATTCAACCATTCTTAAAAGAATGGTTAAAGGATCCTCAAAATCTGTCCCGTACCGAAAAAGAAAAGAAAAAAAATGAGAAAGCAGAAAAATCTAAGAAATTAATGGTGTAAGGAAGTTGGTCTGTATGCTTACGGCATTATAGAGAGATGACGTCGTTATTGTTTTTTTCTTCTTCTTCTTCAAAACAGCCAAGTATAACTGAGTTTTCTACCATCATAGCTCAGTAATTAGTAATTTCGTTTAAATTAGACGGTTTAAGAATTGCTTCATAGGGTTGGAATGACATCTAATTCCTTCTTCTTCTTTTTTTATTTTACAAAATTTAAACAAAAACATGGAGTTTACACCTTTATTTTATCCTATAAACTATTTGATGAAAACTTTTGGACAGCAAAAAGTAAACAAAATAATTGAGGTTGATAGATGATTATGTCATTCCCATCCCGAAATTTTAGCTATGGTTGATAATGTTAGGGATATGTAATCATTAATTATTGATGAGAACTGAGAATCACTCTGGTTTAGGGAGAGTAGATTGTTTAAATGTATAAAGATGAGTTCATAATTTACATAGTTTCAAGTTTTCTCTTTTTGACCACGATACATATCTCATTTATATACGTAGATGTACTGAGACATTCGTAGAAATATTCATAACAATTGTCCAAAATTAAACGAGACTAAAATGTTTTGAGATAAAACGTTAAAAAGATAAGCGTATACCTAGAAATAGTAAAACAAATAAAATAAAAACCCAACTAAGATGAACAATTTTTCCTTACCAAAAAAAAAGAAGATGAACAATCTTTGAAAATTACAATTGAAATTTATACTTTCGTATACAAAGAGGCTAATGTAGAAAACATGAGAAAATGCTTCTTAGAAGTTTATTTGAGAAACAACTCTTAAAGGCTAAAGCAAATGAAGAAACCCCTCGTTTTTTTCTCCTTTCAATTATTTATAATTAGACCAAAAAACAACATTTGATTCGTTAGAAAGTTGAAAGTTAGGTTTAACGTTTGTCTTAAAACTCTGAAATCATATTCAGTGTTGGTTAAAAAGATCAGTAAACATTGGTAATATGCAGTGAAATGTCTTTTTAAATAAAGAATTCCCGGATTCGGACAACGCAAATTTTTAATATTGGGTCAAACTACACTATTGATTCAGAAGAAGACAACATCCAATACAATCGTGTTCACAACTTCTTGACTTCTAGAAGAAGTACATTACTTAATTATAATTAGTACGAGCATATTAATAAATTCAAGATACCGCTTATAAGAAAATTTTAGTCGATTGAAATGAAAAAAATTAGTCGTTGTTTCTTTAAACCCTCAATCCAGTTTGAAATGTTATTGAAACGATACAACTTACATTATCCATGAATGAATCAAAATGCTTTAACTATCAGAATCTGTGAATATACGATGGTTGACATAACTAAAAATAGGGTTTAAGATAAAAGTTAGAAAAACACTGATTCTCCTATACGTTATTTAATTACTACACAGAAAAAGGACAAAACATATTAGAGTTTGAAGAATATGTAAAATAGTTACATGTTGATTGACTATACTATAGATTATAGAATAAAAATTGTGTTGTTCCAGTAGAAAACCATAAATTGAAATTTTTGAGTAACTTTATTACTCCTCATATACTACTATTTAGTATCTCCTCATATACTACTATTTCTCATGCATAAAGTAAACGTCAATGATGATAAAATAAATAAATATAGAAAGTAAACGTTAATGAATTGACGACATTAGTCTCTCTATTCAATTATTGTGGGGTTTATTATTGTTTTACAATAATCGTGGGGGCAGGCAAATTTACTTTATCATATGAATTAATTCGCTGACTTGGGTTTTTAAAAGGGAAAATAAAAGGTTTCTGACCGACTCAAACACTAAAATATAAAGATTTTAGGAGGGCATTTCCCAAATCCCGCCCGAATTGATTAAGTAATTCCGGAATGTTGTCCCAATAAAGTAATTTAACTACACATCTATTAAAATGGAGGAAGTACATACTTAGCAAAAAGAAGAAAGTTTGCAATTAATTATGAGTTTTACAGATTTGTTATTTTTGAATATTTTAAAATACATATTTATGATTTTCCGCTAAAATACACATTTGATAGTAAATATTAAATCTTAAAAACAAATAAAATCCACTAACTTCATATATAACGGATAAAATATTTGTTAAATTGCATTTTTTATATCTTGGAAAATATGAATTCAGATTTTTTATTGGAAAATTTAAAATTATTTGTTTGATATTTTTAATTTTTAAGAAAGTTCAATGTTTGCGATTGCAAACAGTATCCTAGTTCGTAATTCAAAAGTAAAAAGCTTGATCGCTACTATATCATTCTGAAGTCAAAGAGGTCGTGTAAGCTAATTGACGTTACTAAAATACACTGTACTACGTTTTTTTATTTGTATCTTATTGACTTATTAATTAGCTAGTACTGAGTCAAGAACTTATATATATATTTTTAACGTCAACGTAAACACTTTTTAATTGTTGATTAATATATAGATTGAATTTTTGATCCTGAACTCCCGACGACGTTTGTTTGAGAACCAGACCTTATCTCTCTTTCCGGTTTAAGATTTTAAAACATTTGCATCTCTTCTATTCCCACGATTTTTCTATTTTTGTTTCTTACAAACATTAAGTGCTTGGCACGCCCATCAGCAAATGTTTGGCCATATTTGTGATCAACACAAATTGTATGTCAACAAAAATTGAAATGATGTTACAAACAAAATAGACAAGACTATTGAAAATTCATGTTCTGATGCTTTAAACAGTAAATGATAAATGATGTGTCCATGCCTAATGAAAATTTTATTGTCCAAAAAATATAATTCAGATTTGGTATTTAGATTCTATGCATTACAACGTGGAAACGAGATACGTAAATACCCACATACAAAGATACGTTATATTGTTGTAGCTTGAACATCATCATCAAATCTAATCGGGTAAATAAACATCGGATTTGAAGTGAGGAAGAAGATATGAAAAGAAGAGCTATAAAGAAACGAAATTTGGCTAACGATTGAACGCAACCGAAAGAGCAACACCAAGGACAAGCCATGCTCCAATGAAGTATCCCAAAATCCTCGTTGGTCCTACATCTTCCGGTTCCTGTCCATTTCTCCCAAACATTTTATTATATTAGAACCCGACTTAATATACAAAGCCGAACCAAACTACATGAACTTTATAGCATTCTCAACATACGTACCTGAGGAGGTGGCTCTTCCCTGGATGGTTCCATGATGTCAACCTCAAATGGCCACACGTACCGTTCTGCTTTTTCGCTTCTTGCTAGACTCCAATCGTACATTCTTCTCTCTTCCACGGTCGACAATATCGTATATGACTCCTAAAAAATCATCCTCAACTTCCTTTATATATATAATAACTACATGATACTCACAAGATGATATATAAGATTATACAATTCAAAAGGTTCGGTTGTTAGGTGATGATACTGACTTTGATAAGATCCATCTTGGTCTTGAGTTGTTCTTCATCTAGTCCTTGTTCCTTCAACTCTTTAACTCTTTCTTTGTAACCAATTGTAACCTGATAAATACCAATATAAACTTCATACCGAGTCCTTCAATCTCAACATGTATCTAAATTTCTTATAATCTAAAATTGAATCTAAAGAGAATGAAAATGAGGACACATTAAAACAGACCTGATCATAAGAACAATTTCTGAAAATCCCAAGCCGTCCATAATGATCAACATCTGTAATTGCTGCATTCTAATCCAAACCACCATCAATTTTTCTTATTCATCTTCTTATTCTTTCAAGATTCAAACCAATAATTTAAAAAAATGGAAATGAGATGCAGAGAGAGTGAGAGAGGGATTACGAAGGCCACGTAGCGCGCGTTCGACGTTGAGAGCGGATATTAAAGATGGAGACTCTTTCGGTGCTTCATCAACGGCGGTGCTAGATCCACCTTCGGTTTCTGCCTCCGCCGATACTTCGCTGGAGTTCCTAGCCGGCGAACAGATAATCCGCTTCGTGTTGATAGTTGGCTTCCATGGGAAAGAGCACGTGCTTGGTACGTGATGGAGGACTGATTCACCGGGAATGTGGACTAAAGATGGTTGAGTTATCGTCGATAAGGAAGCCATAGCTCCAAGGTTTACACACCAAACACACAAATATTTCGAATTTTAATTGATAACGGATACCAAAATTGTATCAACCATAGAAATCTAAGCGGATAAATAAATAATGCAGGTCCACTATAATAAGACACAGCTATATAGTATTAGTTATGATTCTTTATCAACAAGGTCGTTGTAGTATAGTGGTAAGTATTCCCGCCTGTCACGCGGGTGACCCGGGTTCGATCCCCGGCAACGGCGATTTTTTATCTTTTGGTGTTAGATTTAGAAACGATGTCGTTTTCAGCTTACTTCAACGTTCTTACAGCATCTTTGAGCATTAATAGTAGTAAGTAAACCCAGTTAGACAAAATGTTTGTGACACAACACAATCGAAGTTTGCAATTATATGAACAGCATAAACTTACTGCACATGCTTCGATATCTACAGAGTCATCAATCTCATGGCTTTTTGTCTCTAATATTTAAAAGAATTGAGTCTTGAAAGAAAGTATCAGCAAAAAGCTAAATAAAAGATAGTCAAAGCAAGGACTTGAATCATCAGTCTTTTTTCTTATTTGCTTAGACCAGAGCTCTCGCCAGATTTCCAAACCACATCGTTAAGTGAGGTTGAGAGCTTCTTGTAGAACTGTAAAGAAAGTAGATGAACAGAGATATAAGAATCGGTCCTCAAGTGAACATATTAGTCGAAAACTTGAAAAATGATTACCTTATGGAATTCTAGTGTATCCCCTTTCGTTTTCCGGACTTCGATCATATGAAGAGACGGTGATACTTGAAATATCTACAAAACATTATAAGATACGGTCACTTCTTTAGTTCCATGACAATTTGGATTCAGATACTAACTTCATAACAGAAAAAGAGTCAGGAGTGCATAATGTACCTCAGTTGCAACTCTTAGGTTTCCTTTCCTTCCAGCAGTCACGTTTTCAAGTCTCATCTGTGTACATAAGTAGCGCTTCAGTAAAAGGAAACTTCCACACCGTAACGAAGTGAGCAATGAGGGTGATAATATGTTAATTAGGACCTTCATTTCTACCCTAATAGGTAATCCGTCTATAAGTGAACTTGTTGGTGAGGTTCGAGTTTATCGATTTATACCAAGGGAGTGAGTCTTTTTATCATGTGTTTGTGATTCTTAACTCTAACAGGAAGCCATCTAAGAAAAAGGAAAAGACGATGCCAATAGCTGTTAAGGTTTCACACGATCGCATTACCTTATAGTTTTTCTTTTGAATATCGAAACCAAGCGGCTTAGAAGCTTCTTCAATCTTTTGGACTAAATCATTAGCAGCACCTTTAGCAGCAAATCTCGTTTCTCGCTTGAATCCCTGCAAGTTAAACGGTATAGACTTCATTACTGAAAATATAATGTGGAAAAACAAGTGTTTGCTCAAGGATTCAAGCAAATAAGTATGTTAAGTCTAAGAGACATACCTCTTCTTCTTCAAACAAATTCCCGAGATCCAGAGCTCTCGACATTGATATCAACTCAAAGGCATTCATTGAAGTTGGTTGCTCCTCTTTCTTTTCTGTGACATGATGCTCCTGTTAATAAATTACAGACTGTTATGTACATTTATTCAAGTAACTTGAAAAAAGGAAAAACAGTTCATTTATCTTATAGATCGCAGACAAAATAAATAAGACTCACTTCTGAATCTTTGAAAACAGCGTCCACATCATCCAAGTTGGCTTCTTCCTTCTCCTCGAAAACAGCTGGCTTGTAATTTTTCTTGAACCACGCATCTCCCAGAACCTCTGGAATTGTGATACGCTGGCACGTTAACACACAGTCAATTAGTTCCACCGTTGAAATCAAGGACGAGCGGCTTTAGTCGCAGATGTTTTGAATGAGTTTAAGTTTAACATGCAAGACACAAAAAAAAGTAATAAAGAGTCGAAGAGGAAATATAGAAAGACTTTGATATAAAAAGTAGATAAAAGTGATTACACAAAGAATTCAAGAGCTTAAGAAATAGGAAACCCCCCCAAAACCCAGAATAAGAAAACACATAAATAAGCCCTTAGTTATATATCATGATTAAGATACTAATCAAACAATCTTCACCAAATCATAACTGAATATCTATCATAATCCGCTATGTATATAACTAAAAAATACAGGAGAATCATAAACTTTTGAGCAATTTAGAAAGATTATGATAAAATCTACCAGCAGAAGCTCATTGCAGGTAGATATCCCTAAAAGAAAATGTCAGCTAGAATGGAAATTATTAATTTATATGACACAGAAACGTACAGTTACTTTAAACAAGTCAATAATTCTGCTTACACGTTGTGACTCAATTTACAAAATAGTAAATGATGCCTAAATATGAAGAAGTATATTTGATATTAAACCTAATGCTAAAAATAGAACAAGACAAACAATAGAATGCCACTTTGGTGGGTTAGGCCGTTAGGGCTTAGACAATCAAATCTTCCCATATATGTTACCCTGGTAAGCCCTAACCTACCTAAGTGTCTAAGAATAAAAACAAGACAAGATTGTTGGGGTTCGACTGAAGAAAACAAAAGAAGAATAGATTTAAATCTTGAAAGCATTAATAAACTGAAATATCTTACAGTCATAGGGTTTGGATCCAAGATTCGGACAATCAAGTTCTTAGCACCAGGAGAGAGCCAAGGAGGACAATGATATTCACCAGCTATTATCTGAGAAATGACGAAAGTGTTAACATAGAAACAGTAATCACCGATAATGGTGAAAGAAGAAGCTTTGAAAAAATGACAAAACTTCTTACCTTTTTATACAGCGTCATGAGATTAGAATCCTCGAAAGGCAAGTAGCCAGCAAGTAGTACAAAGAGTATCACTCCACAGGACCACAAGTCTGCGGTTGCCCCGTCATAACCTTGATCATTAAGAACCTTGTGACAAGAGCAACAACGAAGCTATTAGTAACATAACATGGTGCAACAACCGCATGACATACAAGACACATGCCTAAGCATACCTCAGGAGCAGCATAGTTTGGAGTTCCGCATGCAGTGTGAAGAAGACCATCACCCTGCCAAGACCAAATAAGTTTGATAAGCTGAGAATCTAGAATGGTCAGTATTCAGAGCTTATTAAATATATGTATAAACAGTCAATGAGACACATCGTCGTTGAACTACAGGTTTCTTCATTAGAATAGGACAAGGACAAATCAGTGAGAATTCAGGTAAACAAAAGGATGCTAAGAAAGAAAAATAAGACTCAGTGATTACCCTGACTTGTCGGGACAACGCACTCAATCCAAAATCAGAGACTTTCAGATTTCCTTGAGCATCTAGAAGCAAGTTTTCCGGCTGCAGTGAAATTGTAAGTATCAATTATCTGCACATTAAAGAAACATACTGCAAACTTGGGCATAAACCAAAAAATATCATACCTTTAAGTCCCGGTGGTACACTCCCCTGCTATGGCAGTAATCAACTGCATTAATAAGCTGCTGAAAATATTTCCGTGCATTCTCTTCTTTCAAGCGCCCATCATGTACCTTCACAAGTTTACACATAATGCAAAGGTTAAATCTACAAAGGTTAAATCTACATCAGAGATAAGAGAACGTTTCAATTGCAAGAAACAGGAACATCTATCAAGATTGACCAGAGCTTAGCATACATGTTCAAACAACAATAGATGGATCAAGTAACAATTATAAATCCATTGGGAGGGATTAAGGAAAACTCACAATTTTGTCAAAAAGCTCTCCACCAGTGCCGAACTCTAGAACAATATATATCTTAGTCTTGCTCGCCAAAACCTGGAACGGTATCAATCATTTCCTTAAAAGTTAGCTTCAGCACATTGGCTTCACATACAAAGAGCTCTAAAGCAAGCCAAAGAAAAATAGAGACACAAATAGAAAAATGGAGATATACCTCATACAGCCGCACTACATTTGGATGGTTTATCAGCTTCATAGTACAAATTTCTCTCCTTATCTGTAAAAACAATCAGGAAAGACACACATCATACTTTTGGACTGAAGATGCATCTAGTATATTATCTTATTAGGAAAGAGAGTTACCTGTTCAGCCATCTTATGCTTAAGAACCTTCTCCTTATCAAGTATTTTGAGAGCCACGCGTTCTCCTGTCTCAGTATTAACAGCACACCGAACTTTCGCAAAAGTGCCTTGTCCAAGCGTCTTTCCAACCTCATACTTTCCAACACGACGCTGAACCTTTGGCCGATTCATCACTCCGAATGTTCACCTCTTGATCTTCAAAAGCTGTTTTTGGAAAATGTAATCTCGCATATAAGAATGATTCCATGAAAAGAATCCAACACAACAACAGGCAAGATAGTGTTTCTTTGCTCAATTCACGGAAACTAAATGCAAAAAAAGTGAAAGAAACCGTCAAGAAAAGAACAGTAATATGCCACAGAATTCAATAAAGACAAAGCGTAAAAACAGCTGAAAATCCACAAGGCAATGACAAATCTAGCAGCGGAGATTTTCTCCGGAAATTCCGATCATCCTTTTTAATTACTCCAAAAACAGCCTAAATCTCTAGAATCATGACTTAGATAAATCATATATTGTTCAAGCAAGCATCTACAAATCCAAAATTCTCCACTAAACCAATATTTGTACTGATACACAATTGAAGCGAGATTCTCGAGTTAGCTACAGAACTAATCATCATCACCATCATATAATATAGAGATTATGCACACTTTACACATAAACCAAAAGCGTAAGCAACTCTCTAAGTTACCGAATTACTCATCGAATTCGAAGCAAAAACATGGAGAATCGACCAACAAACCTGCAAAATTGGACGGAGAAAAGTGAGCGAGTAGAGGTGACAAAACCGATGTAGCCGCCTTTGGGGAGCTCAAGAGTTAGCAGGAGAAATTCAAAAGAAAATCTATGGCGGAGAATTCGCAGGAGAAATAAAAAAATGATGGGCTAATACAAGGAGCAACAAGAGATAGAGATGCGACGAAAGAGATACGATGATTGTAGAGAAATTTGTAGCTAACAGACAAAAACTTATTTAATTTCGTGTAGGGACTCTCTCACTTTAATGGACACTTGTTTTTTAATTTTTTTTTTTCGTATGGGACAATTATACGTTTCTTTCCTTTGTTAAGCTCCTCAATTTTCTTAAGAAATAAAATTATGTTTTTTGCCTTTTTTGGTCAATTATTTTGGGTTAATTAATGTAATGACAAAATATTTGAGTATTCAGATTTTGACTAGATATGGACCTAATCAATAGGTGTTTTTTTTTCTTTCTCATTTGAGTTGTTTCTAAGTAATCGATGAATTCTTATGTTTTTGTTACAGACCATTTAAAAAAAAAAATAGTTGTAACTGATTTTATCCACTATTATATATTTTTAAGTCTTAACTCTGAAGTATATATGAGTTTTTTGTAAGAAAGAAAAACCGTTGCTTCTTCACTCTCACTTACTTACTAGTCACTACAAAGTTCAACAAAAGTCATACATTGCAACCGTTTTGTGTAGTGTCAATGGTTATAGACTGATGACAATTATTAGAACATTGAACAAATCATCAACGGCAAAAGCTCATTAGACTCATTTGTAGCGAGTACATATATATTCTAGAGGTGTGGAATAATAAGACTCATATAAATGATCGAACACTCTTTTTGTTTTTAATATAAAAACTAAAAAAATTTAAAAACAGTTTACTTGGAAAAAATGTAGAGATATTGACTAACTTTTTTATTAAGTATCCATTTAAATTAAAACAAAACATGTAAAATCGATTCAAGTTTAACTATTTCTACAAAAAAGTGTATTCATGTAAAATTTTTGCTTATACATATCCGTTTCTGTAACGTAAATTTAGAGGATACTCTAATCATTTCATATGTATCCATATATTATTTTTTTCAACATATTATAAGTTTTTTTTTAATTTTCCAAATTAATTAATATCCTTAAATATCTATCCTAGTTTAAAAACTTTTTATAATTAAATATTTAAATGAAAAAAATAATGTCAAAAGTTTAATTGATATACTGTAAAATATTCTACTAAATCAGTTTTGAAAATAGTCAAAAAAAATTAATAATTGTTAATTTGATAGATTTATTACCTAGTATATATGTCTAAATTAACTGCAAAGGTTATAGTTTTCTTTATAATTGTCTTAAAAAACTAAACTAAAAAGACAAAAAAATCATAAGAATTACTGAATTAGCTAGTAAATCTTTAGAGGCCCAACCATAAGTTGTTGGGCTCTCTCTCTTTTATAAGCTCTCTTGCTGAATTATTATTAGAGAGGCAAATAATATATTCAGTAGCAAAAAAAAAATCTGGGATTTCTAAAAAAAGGTAAGAAGGAAAATGGCGGATCAGCTCACCGATGACCAGATCTCAGAGTTCAAGGAAGCCTTTAGCCTCTTCGATAAGGATGGTGATGGTATGTTTCTTTCCCAGATCTTTGCGTTTTTTCCCCGATGATTACTCCGTCCGTATACGAGTTCTGGAATTTGTTTGACAGATTTATGATCTTCTTCAGTTTTCTGTATGATTCGTGTTTGTTTCACTTGTGAACGATCTAGCTTTTGGCTAATTCGATAGCGATTCATGACTCACGCTGTGTTTTGTTCTTGTTCTGGTTCAGTCTCGTGATGCAGCAATGAAATGTTTTGGGAAATTTATCCATATGTTGAGATTTTGAGTAGTTTAATTGTTGAAAAAAGGATTGATGTTGTAGATATCAGGAATGTATTCTGCTTTGATTGGTGAAAAACTTGCAAAATTCTGTTGTGCATTATTGGCCTTTGCACGGTGAGATGTGGGTTCAATAGAACGAAGTGGCTAGGGTTTTGATTCTGGCTTTGATACCATGTAAAGAGATTTGGAGAAGAATATTGTGTCTTTTTAATACACATGATTCTAGATTTGCTAGTACACACACATAAGGAAAGACGGAATAAACACAGAATATTTCTTTTACCCTAACACTTTAGGTAGGACTTGGAAGAGTGATTATTTTTAGTTTGTATGAATGGAGTTTCTTTGTTAACTTAGTAGGACTTTGTTGAATGAAAAAAAATCATTCTCTTTTTTACTTACCAGATCTTCATCAGTCGAAATAAGAAATACAATGGCTTTTGTTTGTTGACTGTGGATATAAGTCTGTCTCTAAAAGCTTATTATACCTGAATCTGGTTGCAGGTTGTATCACCACCAAGGAGCTCGGAACCGTGATGAGGTCTCTGGGGCAAAACCCAACAGAAGCTGAGCTTCAAGACATGATCAATGAAGTTGATGCAGATGGGAACGGGACCATTGATTTCCCGGAGTTCCTGAACCTGATGGCAAGGAAAATGAAGGACACTGATTCAGAGGAAGAGCTCAAGGAAGCTTTTAGGGTTTTTGATAAAGACCAGAATGGTTTCATATCTGCAGCAGAGCTTCGACATGTCATGACAAATCTCGGTGAGAAGCTATCCGATGAGGAAGTTGATGAGATGATCCGAGAAGCGGATGTTGATGGCGATGGTCAGATTAACTATGAAGAATTCGTCAAAGTCATGATGGCTAAGTGAGAGAATTTTATCTTAAGCCCACAAAAAGAAACAAGATTTATGATTTCTACAGTGAAGTTACATTATGACTTGATTCTGGTTGCGTTCTTTAGGACATCATTTTGCTTATTTCCCTTGTTTGTTTGGTTAAGCCTTTTAGTGTTATGTGAAGTATGAACTCATATTTTGCTCTCTTTTTTGGGCATCTGATTTTATTCTGTAAATTTTTGTTAGTTGTTGTTTATCTTAAAGCAATGCCCTAAAATTTGGCCGCGTTTAAAATACCAGTAAGAGAATTGACCAACGAAAACGATTTTGCAACATCGCCAACGTTATTGTTATTTTACATGAAAAATATAGTAGTTATATGTATCAATAAAATTTACAAACCATTTTGTTTCTTAGTTTGTAAACCGTAAGTCCCTAACCTTCAAACCTTTTTTCCATTAGGATCATCAAAATTGGAAATTCTTTAGAAACAAATGTAAGTAGCCTCTAAATCTATTGTTGTCTAAAAGTTTTTTAAATGATCAAAGAGGTTGTAAACCTAATTTCGTACACTCCCTGATGCTAGAGAGACCAAAAGATGTAATGTGACCATCTCCCAAACGAAAATTGGACTCTTGACCTCTAGGTCCAGAGACTCTTTAGTCAACTAAGTTTGTTGGTGGATGCTTGGTTTATATAGGGTCAATGTTAACCCGATCCAGATAGCGAACCGGACTACCTTATAGGTCATCAGATCATCGTATTCACCCGCGGGTCAAATTATTATAATTTATTCTATAGAGATTATATAGTTTTATAAAGAGAAATTGCCTCAAATATCACATAATCAAGTTTTTGGGACACAATTAGCACCAACTTTTCGATTAAGAAACAAAAAAATACAATCTAACATTATCCATCTCATTGTCTTGCTTGTTAAACACCATATTTTTCATTTAACTGAAAAAGTATATCTGTACAGAAAAATAAATCTTAAAAATCGATCGACACCAATCTTTGATCAGCTTTTCTTACCCTTTAATTTAGCTCCATCTCTACAGCAAAACAAATTCTACATGAACTTACAAAATCTCCCGGCTTCCCCAATCTGGTCTCTGCACAACACCACCAAAAGAGTCTGCCTCAAACCAAACTGAGACTTGATACATAGCTTTGGTTTTTCAGGCATTCCTTTTAAGAACAATGGACTTCTCGACGAGGCGATATTATTTGGGATATTGAGTTTAGAGGAAGTTGAGAAGGAAGAGCCCAATGTATTGGCATCATTACTATTAGAGACACCAATAGATTTCCATCCATCAGCTATGAGTTGCATAGTTTTCCTTGTGGGAACAACATTCTTCCCTTCCATGTCTTTCAGAAGCTCTTCTGCTTTCCATGGCTGCTTCGCTTCCCCAAATCCCCATATAAGAGTCTCGTAAGTAGTCAAGTTAGGCGATAAACCAACGATTCCACACATTTTCTTATATACCTGCATCGCTTTCTTCATTTCACCAGCACTGCACCAACCGCTTATGATCTGTGTGTAGATCACTACATTTGGGCGAACACCAAATTTTCTCATCTGATTCAAGATTTGCTCCGCTTTTTCGGGCTCCCCAGCTCGAGCATACCCTTTGGCAAGGATACTAAATGCATGAATATCAGGATCTATTCCTCCTTCCAACATATCTGTATAGATCTCTTCGCATCTTTTCATATCTCCTACAGAACTCCATGCATTCATTAGAGTGCTAAACGTTACCACATCAGGTTTTACTCCAAATTCTTCCATCAGATCCACCACCTATTATATTAACTTGCCCATAGTTAAAATTAAAAAAACGAAAGTGAGTGAAAAATTATTGAAAGTTTATAAACTATAAAGCGCACCTCACCAACTCCATCCATGTCGTTGATGTTAAGGAAGCCTTTGATTAGAGAGTTAAAAACAAACAGATTAGGATGAACTCCAAGTTCCTTCATTCTATAGAAAAACCTCAAAGCTTCTTCCATCTTGCCCTCTTCACAGTAGCCATTCACAATGGTACCGCAGGTACGTACATTCGGTTTAACTTTATTGTGTAACATCCTTGGTATGATCATATCCTCAGCTGTACATGTTGACCCGATCCGCGCATACGCTTTTGCCAATGTGTTAAACGTAACTACATCAGGTTTTACCCCATAAGATTGCATCTTATATACAATGTTCCATGCTTCTTCAATCTTCCTCTGGTTACACCAAGCCTGGACAAGTATGTTACATGTTCTGTCATTTGGTTGGAGCATCTCATCCCGTAACATCATATCCAGGAGTCTTGATGATTCCTCCAGCTTACCAATTTTGCCATATCCTTTGATGAGAGTATTAAATGTACTTGCTGTGGGTTTACATCCACTTTCCTTCATTTTTTCGAAAATCTTCATTGCTTGATCGAGATTTCCAGACTCGGAAGAGGCGTTGATGATGGCGTTGAAGAGAATGGTGTCAGGTTTAAGGCCGTTTTTCTCGACTTTGGAGATGAGGGAGAGGAGAGAGTGGAAGTGCTTTTGACGGGTCAATGCAGTTACAAGCGTGGTGTATGTGATGAGGCTTGGCTTGTGGCCTTCCTCAATAAGTGTGTTGAAAATGGAATGAGCTTCTTGAGGCCTCCCTCTTTCTATCAAGCCGTTCATCAGTTTGGTCCTTGAACGAACATCACCACAAGTAGTACCACCTGAACATATCACACAAGGAAATGACCTCAGTTGCACTCTCCCTTCCTGTGAAGCAAAGGCGTACGTTATCTCAAACATGTTTTCATATTAGGATCAAAGACTTTGATATTATTGAATCAGATGCTCTATGCCTAAAAGGTTCGGTTAGTCTAGGTGATTATTTCCAGCTACTAAATCCTTCAACTCAATCATCAAACAGATCTCAGAATAGATAAAATGACTCACTTCAGAATCTTTGAAAACAGCTTCCACATCAGCCAAATTTGCTTCTTTCTTCTCTTCAAATACAGCTGGCTTGTAATCTTTCTTGAACCACACATCTTCCAAAATCTCTGGAATTGTTATACGCTGGCATGTTAACACAGTGAATTAGTTCCACTTTTGAAATCAAGGACGAGTGGCGTTGGCGTTTATTTATCCGCAGATGTTCTGAGTGATATTCAAATTCTACATGCAAGATACAGATAAAGCATCCACTTTGTATGACTCTAACATGCGCTTATCCACGGGACTAACAATTACAGGAGGGGTATACAACTTTTTAACATTTTTGAAAAGTGATAATCTACTACGAGTAGCTCATTTCAGGAATGGAAAGGAAAGGAAAGAGTCAGCAAGAATTGCAGAGTTTATGATTCCCAATTATGATTTCTGGTCTGTCCATTACTTGGAACGATTAAATTTACACTTTAGAGATTAGACCAACACTATATGAATGCCACTATGTCTATGTTGAATGATCTCTTCAAATTTTCCATTAGCGCTCAGGCATAAAATTTCCACCAGATTCCTAGTAACCCCTAACCCGCCTAATGATCTTAGAAAGAAAAAGAAAAAAAAGCAAATTGAGATTGTGGGGCTCCACAGAAGAAAACAAAAGAAGGATAAATTTAAATCTTGAGTAGTAAAGCGAAATGTCTTACAGTCATAGGGTTTGGATCCAAGATTCGGACGATCAAATTCTTAACACCAGAAGAGAGCCAAGGAGGACAACTAAAATCAGCAGATGAGATCTGAAAATAAAAATGCAACTTAGAAACAGGAATCACAGATGATAGTGAGAAGAAGCCTGGAGATATATATTACAAACTTCTTACCTTTTTGTACAGCGTCGTGAGACTAGAATCCTCGAAAGGCAAATACCCAGCAAGTAGTACAAAGAGTATCACTCCACAGGACCACAAGTCTGCCTTTGCCCCATCATAGCCTTGATCATTAAGAACCTTGGGACAAAGGCAACAAGGAAGCTATTAAAGACATGGTTCGACAACCGCATAACAAGCCACATGACTAAGAATACCTCAGGAGCAGCATAATCTGGATTTCCACATGCAGTGTGACGAAGGCCATCTCCCTGCCAAAACCAAGTAATTCTGATAAGGTGAGAATCTAGAAAGATCAGTGTTACGGACCTTGTTAAATTTTTGTGAATATAATCACTGATATCATCATTACTGAACTTCAGGCACATTCATTAGAATAAGACAAGGACAACTCAGTAGGAACTCAGGCAAACAAATGATGCTAAGAAAATAAAATTCCGTAGTTACCCCGGCTTGTTGGGACAAGGCAATCAATCCAAATTCAGCGACTTTCAAATTCTCTTGCGCATCAAGAAGCAAATTTTCTGGCTGCATTGAGAAAATAAAGAAGAAAAAAATTTAGGCACTAACTAGCTGCACTTAAAAGAACCTACACTGCAAACTTGGCCTAAGAGTTACCAAAAATGTTCCTTGTACCTTTAAGTCTCTGTGGTACACTCCCCTGCTGTGGCAGTAATCAACTGCATTGATAAGCTGCTGGAAATATCTCTGTGCTTCGTCTTCATTCATGCGCCCATCATTTTTCTTCACAAGTTTAAATTTAATGGATTGGATAAAAGTCAAAATAATATATTATCTAATCTGTAAGATACAGGAACTTCTTAGCTGAGCATGGGGCATTTGGTTCATGATTCAAATACCAAAGGATGCATTAGATACAAGTTAAAGCCCTTGGGAGGTAAAGGGAAAACTCACAATCTTGTCAAAAAGCTTTCCACCACTGATGAACTCTAGGACAATATATATCTTCGCCTTGCTCGCCAAAACCTGGAATGATATCAATCATTTCATTAAATGTTAGTTTTCAACATATTTGCTTAGACTCCAGGGAGCTGTTAATTTCTAGTTAATCAAAGGAAAATAGAGACACGTAGAAAAAAAATTGGGGCATGGAATTAGACCTCATAAAGCTGCACTACATTTGGATGGTTGATCAGCTTCATAATAGAAATTTCTCTCTTTATCTGTAAAAGCAAACGGGAAAGACCCACATCATACTTCTGGACAGAAGACGGATCTATCTGTGAATCTCGCTTTTAGAAACCACGTTTTACTTCAAGAAATGTAACATGGGCATATCAATGGACAAGAAAGGAGGCATGAAAAAACTAAATGCCGATTAGGAAAGCGAATTACTTGTTCAGCCATCTTATGCTTCAGAACCTTGTCTTTATCAAGGATCATCAAAGCCACAGGGTCTCCTGTCTCTGTGTCAACAGCACTCCGCAGTTTCCCAAAATTACATTCACCGATCAATCTTCCAACCTCATATTTGCCAACCCAACGCCTGACCTTTGGCTCACTCATCACTCAGAGTTCACCTCTTGATCTTCTTCACAAGCTGTTTCATGAAAATGTAATGTCAATGTTAGAATTCTATCTCCAAAGAACCCAACAGTGCAGGCAACAGAGTGTTTCTTTTCTCAATTCACAGAAACTAATGCAAAAGGGACAAAGAAACTGTAAAATACGAGAATACACACAAATAGTACTATGGCGTCAAATGTGATAAAGACAAGGCAAAAACAGCTGAAATCCACAATGCGATGGCAAAGCTTTTCAGCAACAGCATAAATTGTTGGGTATGTTTCTCATTGGGCCCTTTAATTCCAACATAAATTTCTAGAATCATGACGTCGATAGTTCATGCTACAAATTCATCATCGTCCTCCTACACATTTGATTATGTACAGGTCATGAACAAGTGACCAAATTATCCAATTTACCGAATGATTGATTCTTCGTTCGAAGTGAAACATGGAATAGTAGTATAGTACAACGGAGCTTCAGGAATACACACCTGCGAATTGTCCCGGGAAAAGGGAGTTGAAATCGCATGCAGCCTTTCCGGCAGTAGATTTCAAAAATCTATGGCGCAGAATTGGCTTATCGAAGGAGAAGAAGTAGTTTGTCGGACAAGAAAGGAACTCTCGGCGACAATGCAGAGCGGAGGAGCTCGAGAGAGTAGTAATTGGAAACAGAGCGTCTCAATTACTCGGTCGATGCTTCTTCCGCCATACTCCATCGTGTGGCTCACTTTTTCTCACCTTATTTCTCTTTTATCTTTTTCTTATCCAAATTAAAATTTTCAATCAAATAGACGACGTGGATTTATTATGAGTACACTTTCAAACTGGTTAGCCTTTTCCAATACCAAAAAGAAAGATTATTTTCAAAAATTTGTCACTTTCGCAAACGTTTTGTCAGAAGAAGAAAAAAAACAGGATTTATGTGTTTGGTTGCTAGCAGATAAGCTTGTTATAGCCATTATTAGCGAATGTATTTTACAGTTTTTGCAGAAAATAAAACAACAATCGTTACAATGAGAGAAGCTTTGTACACAAGCACCACAAACCAGGTAAGAAAGAGGTTAATAAACTCAAATGTTGGGCACTCACTAGTCACTATGAACAAAGAACATGTTTTCACATAATTGAGAGATGAAAAAGAAAGAAAGAGAGAGAACAATGTGGCACTGAATTTTTAGGGTTACCGTGTGAGCGGTTTGTAGAGGACAACAGTTATGTACTTAGACTCGAACCTGTGGGTTAAACCCAAAGCTACTATGGATTGAGGAGTCCATCCTTGCTCTATGAACACATGGTTAAGCACCACATGTTGAGGCTTTGTGGCTATGGCTGTCTCTTCAGTAGTGCCAAGAAGTGTTAGATGAAGCTGAGGTGGCACCGCCAGTGGCTCTTTCGCGTAATCTTCTGCGGCTGGTAGGGTTTGACCGTAGCTATGATCAGGTGATGGTGGCGCCTCAAACTCCACTATGCTTTCTGGGTTTTCTGGCACAAAGTTCTGCATGCATAATGATTGCAGATACTGTTAAGCTGATTGATAGATTTAACATGAGAAAAAAAGAGGTGGGAAAGTAACTTACATGAACATCGAGAATGTTACAGACATTGCCAACTTCGTCTGCTACAAAGGGTAAATCTGGGATGTATTTGGATTCACCGTCCACAATCACCTTGTAGTGGTATATGCCAGATGGAAGGACAAAGAGAATCGAGTGGTCTTTCCCTGATTTCTGCAGCTTCTTCCTGGTGAATGTAAACATATTGTTTTTAACATATATCACGAAATCTCGAGAGAGGGTCCACGAGAAACAAAGTCAATTATACCTTGATCTCCAATTGTCCCATGATCCTTCCACCGCCACATCATTACCTCCTTGGTTCCATGTAATGATGGTAGGGATTCCTTGCTCTGGGGGATTATCAAAAACTCTCTGTGATTGGTTCCATTGGATGTTATTAGGAGGAGGGGCGTTTGCTCTCTGCAATGGAGCCACGGGAACCTGAGAATATCCACATAAACACTGAGCCGTGAGATCTTACAAACCAATGTGCAAGAAGAATTTGCGAATGTCAAAACATTATATCTACCATCCGACACGAAATGCAGCCATTAGGTACACATGTTAAGCCTAAACAATGGAAGAGGTGACGCATAGGTGAGCAAATGTTGTAAGATGTAACGTGGAATAACAATGTGGGCTGAAAAGAAAAGGAGTCGAAAATGAATATAGCAACAGTAGACTCAGAAATTTACTCGCATACAGAGTACAGACAAGACCTTATTAGCAAAAGATATTTCACTATTCCCACAAAAACCTGATAACAAGGTCAATTTTAGAAGGTTGTCCTTCACTTATCTTATGAATTATTCACATATTAAGAACAATGAGAAGAATGACGAAACATCCAAAATCTGTAATTCGTTCAAGTAAAAGCTCTGCGTGTTTAAATTCAAAAAGGGCGAAGAAAAGAACAAGCTTGCCCTCCCTCCTCTTAAAAATGAAAGCAAAAGACATTACACAAAAGACTCACAATGCGACATGCAAATCAACAGAACAGTATCAGTAACTGGTAAATGACCAGAGAGCAGCAGGAAAGTCAAAATCAGCATAAAAACCTAGAGAGACAATAATCATCCTATTTGACTGCCATACGCTTTTCCACACCAGGCATGGAGGCATAATCAGAAGACAAATAAGACCTTCTCTAAAGCAGATTCTCTAGTATGATTAACAAGATTTTAACTCACCAAAAGGAAAAGACATAGCAATAAGGTGATCTAAGCCTCTCTCTCTCTCTCCACCAAAACTAAGGAAGAGTAACTAGCTACCTTGTCATTTACCAGAGTTTTTGACTTCTCAAGAACCAAACAAAACCAAGTCAAGTCTAATTCCTTTATACAAAAGATTTCATTCACAAACGTACTTAGTCTGCAAAGTTGCCCTCTTCACAATGAAACAAAGATAAATTACACAAAGACTCACTAAGGGACATCAAGAATCATGAGCGACCAGTAAATGACTAGAGACCGGCTGGAAAATAAAGAAAAAATAGCTAGGAAACCAAAACAACATCTTAAAGAAAGGTAGAAACTTTTCCACATTATGCATTATTTCAAGATACCTGAACCAAGATAACACAAAAATAAAAGAGATTCTCTAGTACAGAATCTCTAAACCCAACTCAGAAAAAAGCTTTAAGAACAAGAATCTACATTACAAATTCTCAAGAACCAACAGGATAACACAAATCAAGTGAACAAGTAGAGTTCACTCATAAAAAAAAGGCTGGAGATTTTGTACTTGGATCCTATCTAAATGAAGAAAGTGTCTCACAATTAGTGAAACAAATGAAAAGTCAAGTGAACGAACATTCTCTTACTCAACGAAACAAATCAAAAAGATTCTCTTACTATTATCTCTTTGGGCGAATGTTTCAATCGATTCAATTCAAAACCAGAAATCAAATTCAACGATTAAACAGAGAGAGATATTCGAGAGAGGGAACCTGAGGAGCGAATAAGAAAGGAGATGGAGATCGAGCAGGACTTCCGGGAGGAGAACTGCTCATAGAGTCTGAAGAAGGACGACGGTGACGACTGCGTGCAGAAGGATCGCCGCCATTAGATCTCGCCGAGGACGAGGTAACATCTGCACCACCGCTACCGGCGGCGGCGTCTTCGTCTTTGCCGTTCGCATTTCCCATCTGAAAAAGCCCAAATCACAGAAGCGAGAGAGACAAAGAGAGGAGAGAGATAGAGGAAAAGAGAGAGAAAACCAGACGTGAAGAAAAATGGAGGGAGGACGACGAGGAGGAGATAATGAAACGCCCCTCAAGTTAGAAGTTAATTACGAATAATGCCATTGGTAGCGAAAAAGAGATTTTGCATAAAAGGGGCTCTTGAGAGAGAGATATCATTAAAATCCGTACCAAATGGATAAACGAGTGACTTGGCGTCCAAAAGTTTATAATTATCCACTTTTTTTTTGTTTATTTCTTTTAGTATATAATAAACAAATGTGAATAAAAAGTTGGTTCAATGCCTTTGAGAAGGATAATGACACAAGGGCCAGTCACCTCCTTGCCACCGATTTGTGTGCCTTAACATCTTGCTAGAGCCAGTGATCATAGTATGCGTATCGTGACGATGAAAAGGCCTTAAACTCCAATAGGTGGGGTTAGAATAGAGATGGTCAAAGAATCATCATTTTCCAAGATTTGTATTGGTTAGTCCCGTAAACTAGTTATTGGTCGAAAGATTGTTTCGAAAAGTTTGGAGGGTTTCAAAGCCAATGTAAACTTGTAAAAGGCGATGGTCACTATTCACTAAGCCATGAGTGATTGTCATGCACTTTCCTTATAGGTTGAGTCATTGTTTTTTCTTTTGCTTTCTCGCATTGTATATTGGTCACTTTCAAATTGTAAGATTTCAGCTTTTGCTTTATCATTTACTTTGAACTAAGGTTTTGATTCAACCTCATATTTTCTTCAAACGAGTGTACTATCATTGGAAAAACTTGATTTCAATCACTTCAATTTTCATCAATATATTGACCTTTTGTTTAGAAATCTTATCTAGTGGACACTAAATCTTCCACAGACACCTTCAAATGTCATTTTCAGAGACAAAAATTCATTCAAATCTTCATCAATTACTTTATTCTTCGTAGGTTCACATATTGAAGAATTAAGATAATAGCCTCACCCAAAAAAAAAATTAAGATAATAGTTTTCACCTCAGAAATCATCGTTAATATCCATCATATATATAAAAATTATTATATGTATATTAACAATTCAGATAATTTTTCACGTATTTTTAAAAGACTAAATATTATAATTAAATAACTTAAACGAATTAAACAATAAAACAATAAAGAGATTATAAGAGCGATAACTAGTTATCTTCGTTCTCTTTTACCAACTACTAATCCTTAGTTGTAACAAAAGTTTGTTAGATCACATTAAAAGTACAAAATAACTTAGAATTGCTACACAAATTCTAACACATCTATTTAAGGACATAAACTAAGGTTAATAAATAAACGCGTTATAAATAGGTCTAACGAAAATAAGTTTATAAAGTTAATTTAAATTTTTTTAAAACCCTACATAAATGATGTTTTCTCAAAACAAAAATTAAAAAGAAATAAATTGAATGTTTTTAATTACGAAGGATAAAGACCAGATTAGAGGATATTTGTAATACTAGTAATTAAACAAATCATGAATATTATTCTTATTTTTTGTCAAATTTCAAATAGGAAAAATAGGAAATTGCTATATAAAATAAACATATACATATAAAAAAAGAGGAAAGTAACTAGGGTTTTTGGGGTTATACGTTTCACTGTTTGTTTCATCCTCGCTTATTCCTCCCTTAAAGAGTGTCGCCACCAAAACACACACACACACTTGCCTCCTTCTTCAACCTCTCTTCCTCACATTGCGTCTTCTCCATCTGATCCTTCAATCCTCGTTCTGTTTTTGATCCAATTGAATCGCTTCCTTGTTTTGATTCTGTTTATCTTTCCAAGTTTCTAATGATGGCGGAGACTGAAGGATCAGTGGCCGATGATCGAGAATTGATCACCCGTGAAGGTGGTATTGGGACTAAGTCTCCGTGGAAAACAACGACTTCTCCTGTTGAGACTATTGACGCTCCTGTAATGGGAGCTCATTCGTGGCCTGCACTCGCCGACGCTGCCCAACAACCGCGTCCTAAGAATCCTCCGGCGCCTGCACCTGCTCCGCCGTCTAAAAACATTCCGACGTCTATCCCAATCCCTACTCCGGTTAGTCAAACAACCGACTTCTTTCCGTTGATTTGTCAATGTTGTTTGATTATGCTTTAATTGAGTATTAATTTTCCGATTGTAATGGTGCGTGGTACTTGGTAGAGCTGAGAGTTATCTGATACTGGATATCAGTTGTGTTCGTGATTGGTTTAAGTTGGTGATATTGAATCTTTGATCGAATTTGATGCATGATGATTATGACGTTTATTTATTTGTCGTGATTTTCTTTTACTTGGCTTGAAAGGTTTATAGTGTGATTGGAAAGTCTTTTGTTTAGCATTGAATTTGTAGCCTTAGCTTTGCTCATAAAAGCTCTTTTGTTTTGTTGTTTAGGCCGTAACTGGTCAAGCGAAATCTAAGGGTGGTGGAAAGGCTAATCCTGGACACAAGAATCCATCTGGCCGTCATTCAAAACCAGGTCCGAGGAGCAACCAGAATGGTCCTCCTCCTCCTCCTTATCTCGTGCATGCTGTACCGTATCATCCACCTCCTTTTCCACCTATGGTGCCTCTGCCACATGCTGCTGGTCCAGATTTTCCATATGCACCTTATCCTCCCTACCCGGTTCCTGTGCCTCCTGTTACTGAGTCTGGCAATGAGAAGCAAGTTCAAGCTTCCCCTCTTCCACCTGTGTTGCCAGCTCCTCAAGGGGATCCTGGAAAGCCTTGGCCGCATCAGAGGGGTTTTGACCCCAGAAACATGCCACAAGGTGCTGGACCAAGAAATTTCGGGAGACCTCCATTTATGGGTCCAGCTCCTGGGTTCCTGGTTGGTCCAGGTCCAGGCTTTCCTGGTAAGATATTGATTCTTTGTCAATGTGTTTAAAGGGACTGGCTGAGAGTAGTTGATAAAAATTTAATTCTGTTGCTCTTGAATATATTTAGCATTAGGATAAAGGATAACTGTCGGTTTTTGATGCATGAGTGCTGTTTTTGTTTCTTCATTTGACACAGGGCCTGTATACTACTTGCCGGGTCCACCCCCTGGAGCTATAAGAGGTCCTTATCCTCCACGCTTTGCTCCATACCCTGTAAACCAGGGTCCTCCAATACTATCTCCAGAAAAACTCGACTTAAGGGATAGAGTCTTAAAACAAGTAGAGTATTATTTCAGGCAAGTTATGCTTCTCTACATCAATTTTTTTGTGATTATAATTATGTTCAGCTTATCCTTTATTGTGGCTCTTGAAATTTCATATTACCTTCCGTTTATTTATTCCCTTTTCAGTGATGAAAACCTTGAGAATGATCATTACCTCATTTCTTTGATGGATGAAGAAGGATGGGTTCCCACAAAAATTATAGCTGGCTTCAAAAGGGTAAAATTAGTAACATGAGCTTGACTTGCTTTCTTTTTCATTAATCTATTCTGTCATCTGTGTTTTTACACAAGTGTGTTGTTTTTTAAGTTTTCTTTTACTCTTGAATTGCAGGTTAAAGCAATGACTATGGATGTTGATTTTATAGTCTATGCGTTGGGGTTTTCTAATTCTGTTGAAGTGCAGGTCAGACCACCTTCCTTCTTTTCTGGTTTAAATGCTAAACTCTTGCTTTTGTGAATGGGGTTTTACTAATTCTTGGGTTCAGATTAGCTTTTGTATTAAAAAATTGTTTCCTTGAACACTATGTTTTCTTCGGTTGTATTGTGTATTTCTATTGTGGTGAGGCTATCACCAAAAGAATGGGTTAGAACTTTGTCTCTGAATAATAGTTTAAAGAAGCCTCTTTGATTATTCTAACTTAACTTAGAGCATGCTTGGTTTCCACAGGTGTAAGGCCTACTTGTTTTTTAAAACAGTATAAAATGCTGGTACTTCTTATCTGTTGGATCCTAATTTGAAATGCTGGTACTTTTACAGGGTGACCAGATACGCAAGCGTGACAAGTGGTCTGACTGGATTCCTGCATCTAAAAAGTCAACCTCTGCGGAGACAATTGGAGACGGTGACAAAGATTCCCCAAAAAGTATAACAAGCGGGGATAATTTTGGAAACCCTTCAAAGGGTTCTTCAAAGCCTACCGTGTCCGATTTCTCTTCAGAGGTAAAAAAAAATTTCTTTTGGTAGAGAAATTCTGTAAGACTGCCAAGCCAATGAAATTTTAGTTTTTGCTCCAGTCATAGTTTTTCCGTTGTGTGGTACAGGGAGCTCAGTCATCAAGAACCAATAATTATAAAAGTGGTAACCTGAAATCATCAGCAGACGAAAAAAGAAATGTGGAGGACTTGTCAAACGATTTTTCAAACACTTTCTTGCTTGACGAGGAACTAGATCTGGAGCACAGAAGCCCGAGAAAGAGTGGACTGTCCATGTCCAAAAGGTAGTGCGTGCACCACTTAATTAGTCCTGCTATTTGCTTTCTGTCCTTTTGTTTCCAATATGCCTTCTTTTTTTTATATGAATCTTAAACTGCATATATAAAGTACTGCAGTTGATGCTTAGGTTTATTTGACATTTTGTAGCATTGAGTATGAAGACGATGATATGGCTGTTGATGATCAAGATATTCAGAAACTTGTAATTGTTACCCAGGTATTACACAGAACTTTTTATATATTTCCTTGAACTCTATGTTTGGTGAAATCAATTATTCATGTTCCGTTATATGCTGGACAGAATAGTGGTAAAAGTGATGGCGCTGGAATCGGTGGGACGGAAGCAAAAAATATTCCTAAGGAGCTTGCCTCCACAATCAACGATGGTCTTTACTACTTTGAGCAGGTAAGGAATATTTTCCTATCATAATATGATTTACCTCTTTGGAGTCCAATTTCTAATCTTTACCTATGAAACAGGAGCTTAAAAAAAAACGATCTGGCCGTAGGAAGAACAACTCCCATTTGGATACCAAAGATGGGAAAATCAAATCTGGGGAAGGATTGAACACTAAGTTGGGCGAAAATTCCGCAGCAAATGATGGAGGGGAAGAGCATGGAATCATTACTTCACGGAGGAAGCAAAATAAGGGAACGCACAAACATCATACAGCCCATGCACGGAGGTTCTTCTCGAGTAACATAAGGAACAATGGAAATATATCAGAAAGTCCGCCTAGTAGCTCCATTGGATTTTTCTTTGGTTCTACACCACCAGACAGTCATGGGTCAGTATCTTAGCAATCCTTTATATTCCCAACTTTTTCTTATTTTTTTGTTTATCACTTGTCCTTAATATTCTGTTTTTATTGTATTTTAACAGCCCTAGGCTTTCGAAATTGAGTTCATCTCCACAATGTACACTTTCTGGAAGCAGTCCACCTGTGGGCTCTTTGCCAAAATCATTTCCACCTTTTCAACATCCGAGCCACCAACTGTTGGAAGAGAATGGGTTTAAACAAGAAAAGTGAGTCTATGGTTATTGTATGGAGCATTATTTTTTGGAGGATAAGATCGTATCTTGAAGGTCTCTGTTCTTATTCCTTTTAAATCTACCTATAGGTACTTGAAGTATCGCAAGCGCTGCTTAAACGAAAGAAAGAAGCTAGGTAGCGGATGCAGTGAGGTCAGTTTCATGTTAACCTCCTTTCGATGATTTCTCATCATGTATAACAAAAGAAACCCGCAATAGCTGTTACATGCTCAACTCATCTGTTTTTACATATAAATTACTCAACTCATACTTTAATCTAGTTAGAGATCAGAAACCCTAGTTTCTGGAATTGTATCTGAATTCTGGCTGTTCTTTTTGCAGGAAATGAACCATTTGTACCGATTTTGGTCGTATTTCCTCAGAGACACATTTGTTCTCTCTATGTATGATGACTTTCAGAAGTTTGCTCTTGAGGATGCAGCTGGCAATTACGATTATGGGCTGGAGTGTCTCTTTAGGTTTTATAGGTAATGCATACGTCTTAGATTTGCTTATATGTTCCATCTTTTTCACTGCGGATAAGCTCTCAGTGTAAAAAAATCTAATCCAACTAATATTGGTCTGCCTTGCTTCTTAAGTTATGGTCTGGAGAAGCACTTTGATGAGGACCTTTACAAGGACTTTGAGAAGCTATCGCTTGACTTCTACCACAAGGGAAATCTGTATGGCTTGGAGAAATATTGGTAAGGGCTCTATTATTATGATAATGGTTAAACAATATTGTTGCTACTGAATTCCTGTTATGGAACTGTGATTTTCGTTAATGTCTCTAGAGAACTTACATAAAAAAAAAGGGCTTGTAGTAATAATCTAGGTTAAAAGATGTTCACATAGCCTCAATGCTCTCCTTTTGATAATAGAAAAAGTTTGTTTGTTTGGTTGGTTGTGTTGAATAGGACCTAATCATCTCTCTCTTGTGTAGGGCATTCCACCATTATCGAGGCAAAGAAGAACCGATAACAAAGCACCCTGAGCTAGAGAAACTACTGAAGGAAGAATTCCGTAGCATAGACGATTTCCGAGCAAAGGAAACAATCACCAACCAAAAAGAAAACAAGTCTCACTGATGAGGATGTGAAGTGAAGAAGAAGCAGAGATATGTGTTGATGCCGCAGAGCAAATGATCCTTAAATCTTGACCTAAAGTTTTGTGTATCTCTTTCTTCTGGGGGAAGTGACCAACCAAGTGAAGCAATCACTCTGAATTTTAAAGGATAATTTCCTTGGTGGTATTTTTCTTTTGTGGGATTATTTTTGTGGATTTTGGATGGATGCAGGATGATCTCTGCAATACAAACAAGAGCTTTGACTGAAGAGGCGTTCATCTACACAAGAGTTTCGCCCTCTCCCTAAAAGTTGTAATCTTTTTCTTTTTTGTATATATTTCATTTTCTAATTTACTCAATTTTAGAAGAAAAAAAAACAAAAAAAAAATGATGTGATTTGTAGTATCTGTAGAAACAATAAGAGATGTTTTATTTGACAATTTTATATAGATAGTACATTTTCTTGTTTGTAAATTTTTGTCTTCTTGCATCTTATATATTTGGCCTACGCAGAATATTTTTTCAAAGAGTTCTTATTTACACAAATATTCCTGATTCTTTCTTTTAGATATTGATAACTCTGATGATTGCCGACAAAAAAAAAAAAGTCTGATGATTACCATGAATTTGCTTAACACTCACGAAAAGAGCGAAATTTGGGTTTTACGGTTTTACCAATATTCCTGAAGGGTTACTTAACTAACACACCCTGAAGGTTATAAGTACCTAAAGTTGCAAATTTTCTGGGCAAAATGTTTTCTTTTAAACCTAGCAGATGTTGTAGTTCATCGATATGTTCCAAATCTAACTATATGATGCAAATCACACTGCCTATATGTAATTCAGCCACAACATCAGATCGACGTTAAAAAAAGAAGAGAACTCAATGCCTTAAAATACCAAATCTGATTAAGCATAATAAAGTATCAACCAACAGCGCCCACAAAAACCGACAGAATATAAAGAGTATCTCCTCAATGTTAAAGGGTCGACGAAAAACAAAAGAGGAACCAAACCCAGAGAAGAGTAAACAAAAGTTCGTTGGTTCTCCATCAAAAGCATATAAACTCAGCTATCGTGTGGACTGGACCATGTTCCATCAACAGAAGAACATGGAGGTTGAAACATTATTGTGCAGCTGCGGCATAGGTGGCACAGGGACTGCTCCAGGTGTGGTGATTCCTCCATGGCTCGAAGAAGTCTCAGACAACTCTTCATACTTCATCACAGTTCCCATCTGTGCAGCTGCCAAATGAGCGTAACATACAGGTGCAACTGCAAACAAACATAAAGAAACTTGAGAATTGAGATATTGCACATAATGTTGTAGCTATCAGCAGCAACGCATAAAAGATGTGAGACTAACCGACTGAGATCGCAGTGGTGCTCCTCTGGTAGCTACAAGAATCAAAGCAAACAATTTGAAGATTATTGTCAAAAGTGATATAATTCCACAAAGATACCTATCAGATTAAGAGTTAAAAGTGATATAATTCTTACACATAGGACAGAGAATGCACAAGTTCTTGGAGGTCGTCTGTGGCAAACCCAATCTCGTCATACAGAACATGGTAATGTGTTGGCCTTGTAGTTCCCTAACACATCCAAAATCAATATAGAAAACTGTTAAGTTGGATTTATATAGTAACTAAGTGGTCAAAGTATTTCTGCAGGAGCTATAACTTACAATCATGCCAGCATGGGCGCAGAGATAGAAATCAAAGTTGCGTGGGTGACAGATCTGGCTGTCAATGATTGTTCCTGCAGGCAAAAGCCAGGTTTCAGGTCATTTTAAACACAAAATAATGACCAACAGAAAATCATGCATTTGTCAAATGGATTTTACCTGGAGGAACATTATCAGGGCCTCGAGACTGGAAGAACTTTGTGTGGTGGTTCTTCTGGGCAACTATCACTGTAAACTTCGGATGCCACGTATCATCAAGAAACTTGCATGCCTAATAAAGTAACAAAAAAAGAGATCAGGCAGGCCCAAAGATATCCAAGATATACTAAATAAAACGTCTTTGTGTCACTAAAAGCTCTGAAGCTCTAGAACTATAATCCATACCTGCATCATCTGATCCAATTCAATATTAAGAACTTGATTGAACTGAGACTCGCTTACACCATCCCTACATGTATATTAGTAACAGTGAGTTAACAAATTGGAGTATATTATTTTACATGATACCTTAATAGATTTAAGTATACCTGAAAATAATGATGTGCTCTGGTTTCCTATTCTCTGAACTGTAGTAAAAGTCTAACAAGAGTTCCCTGTAAACAGTAGGAAATCTCTAATTACACTGATGCTGACATACCTTTTTGTACAAGTATAAAAGAATATTGTACCATTCACAAGGCCCTAAAATAGAATTAAGATGACAAAAACGCTGCCTATGAATTTTACCTGAACATTCCTTCGTCTTTGCCATTGACGGGTTTGAAGAGATTATCAATCATTTCCATTTTGCGTGATTGTGTGCGTACACATGCCTTATATTTTGAGATGAGTGGCCATTGTCTTGAGCTCACAACCTACGATTTCCAACAAACACCAAGTTACCAGAGTTGTTGCCAAGAATGAACACACAACACTAAATGAGATCACACGAAAAATTAACAAAACAAAATCAGTATTACAGCAGCAATTGATGGTATATCAGACTGGCCAGGGGAACCATGGGATACATCCATCCCAACAATGATGGTAGGAACTTGCGTTACTTTTGGCATTGCTGGTGAGCGCTCCATAGCTAACAACGAATTCAATCCACCAAGCTACATATACGAATTATAAATCATTTCAGCTGTAAGCTTGTAAGCTTGTAAAGTCTTTACAATCAGTCTTGAAATTCGAATTGAATGAATTTACAACCTCCAGCTACCTTGGCATTTATCTTCAGGAGAACATTGGTGAGATACTGATCGTTCAGTCTGGTGGGAGCAATGCACTGAGTCACAATTCCAAGATCAACAAGATTCTTTTTTTTCCAAGGGCCTAAAAAATTTCAGACACATGAAAAGTTAAACATTTACATTCAAGGGGGAAAACAGGCCATATTCAAGAATGTAAAGTGTGATGTGATGTACCATAAACATCAGAGTTTTTCCTTTCAGCGAGTATGCAAAGAAGGAACAGAGGCGGCTTTGGGAGTTTGGATTTTATCTGCTCAAACATATTCTCTACTCTCACAGTAGCTGGTGCATTCCTAAACTGAGGATTCTCGTTGATGACATCCTTGAATGGAGGCTCTACATTCTGGGATAAAAGGGAAAAACAAAAGGGACGAATTAAAAGGAGTTGTGCATATGATTCGTTTGTATAGTAACCAATGAACCTAAAGAAGGCTTACAATTCCTTTCTCCCGTCCACATTTAATCAAGTCACGAATAAGTGTATTTGTATCACAGCGAGCAGAGAAGTTCACAACAGCCCATCTAGTAACCGTCGTTGGCTCAGCGAGTGTCTGCATTAGAATTCAATCAGTACTAGTCGAGGTTACAATATTCAAACTAGGGCAAAAGATAGAAAATCTAAGCACCTTACGCATAAAGTTCCATTTTCCTTTGATTGGGGAAAGGTTTTCTCCCTTGCCCACTTTCAGCTGTAAACAAGGACAAAGATAATCAACAATAAAACATCCACAAGCAAAAAGGAAAAAATACAGCAAGGAAAGCAAGAGAATCAACGAAAGTCACCATTGGTGTTGGTAAGATACGGCCTTCAACTTGGGTAAAATTGGTGATAATGCTAACACCACTATCTTGCAATACCGGGTCGGCATTGTAATTGCTGTCCTTCAGACCCTGCAAGATAAATCAGAACATAAAACATAAGAAACAGAAAAAGCGTCAAGGATAATGGGAAGAAGAACTATGGAAACAAGAACTACTTTGGTTAGCGAGGCCATCCTTTCAGGTGGCTTCTGCCTAGACTTTTCAACTAGGGCAGCCCTCTGAAAATTGGTAAGCGATTTTGTGTATCGCTGTAGAGACACAAGATTACAGAACTGCAAACATGAAAACCAAAACGATTGTCATAATCCGTTACAAAAAAATATGTGGAAAACAGAAAAACAACAATTCATTTTATTTACCTCAATGGGGAAGTAAGTGGGACGCTTCGGCTTACCAACATTGATGCAAGGGAAGTCACCTGAATAACGCACTTCAATGTTACGCTCTTTATAGTAATTGAGCACTGTGATCTCAACCTCCTCAAATTCTCCCTTGTCGTTAGGTTTCCTCCATGTAAATCTATCAATCAAAGACCAATATCTTAGAATAAACTCAAAAGCATATAAACTTGTGATCAAAGAAATTTGACATACAGTTGATCTTTGCAGCTGTGTTCACTTAGTCCACTTATCTTGTATTCTCTATTGGAAAGAGTAATTTGAACTCTCAGATTCTTGAGGACACGTCGAGCCTGATGAGATAAAATCAGATAAAATACATCAGTGAAATAGTACAACATAAAAGAAAATGATGTACCTTGTTCCAGTCCATTCCGTATGGATCTTTCTTGTTCTGGTTAGCAAGCAGGAAATCAACTACAGGTCCAGGTTGTACTATCATCGTAGTTGAAGTGTCTGAAGAAATGCCAAAGCAAAAAAATCAAAGTTTAGCAGCCGAATGTCAAGGAAGAATCTAATACACATTAGATCTGGAAAAGAATTACCAATATTCAGGGATAAGCCTCCCTGAGTAGTTCTGAAACTTGAATGGAACCCTCTGCAACCACTGACACCTCCACCAATAGGTACAAAGTTCTTTACGTCATTGTGGAAAAAGGACTGGCGAACAAGGAGGCAACCTCTGCGAACAGATATGAGAACATGACATTAAAGATCAAGCAGAGAATTTATTTGAAATACAAATACCCAGAATATTTAACTTACTGCCTAGCTGCACTCTGGCGCAAAATAATATCCAGCACTCTCAGAGCGTCTTGAAGATTCTCTGTCTCCTTCCCTTGAAGAGCGCTTGCAATAGCCTGCATGGGGATCTTTGCAGCATAACTTATCTCAACCATGAATTTCTTAGTTTGGTTGGGACGCCTTGATCTTTTTCTATCAGCATCATTTGTATCATTTCCAGCGTGATTTCTGCAGATAAAGAGGATATCAAAGCATATTAGACTTTGAAGAAAAGGAAACAGTCGAGAAATTTCACAGGGAAAAAAAAATCAAAAGAAGTCATAATCACACCTGCTAGAAGGTATTTCTTCAAGAACAACAGAGAAGTCAAGTTTGTTGCTGGGAAGAGCACCAACAGTGAAGAGAGTCTTCTCGCCATCATAAGCAAAGTATTTGGCACCCAAATCACTTTGATAGGTCTCCTGAACTTTGTCAAGAATCTTTCGGCCGATACCTTTAGCCTCCACTGGACGGCCATCTTCATAATTGATAGCAACCTGTAGCAAATTTTAAAGAAACAAATCCATCATGTATCATAGAGATAAAACAGGAAACGCACTGATACAAATAGAGGATTATTAGAGGTCACAGTATACATACACTGTAATGAAAGAAGTAACCGCTTGGTTTGTTGAACTTGACTCCAAAGTGATTAGTAAGAAGAGGAATCTTCTGTCCTTTGGAGCCGCTGCCTCGAGGCCGAGCCATTGGGAGAAGAATGTTCTTTTTTACAGGCTCCACTTCAGGGACAAGATTTGCTGGAACGAAAGGTGGTGGAGGTGGTAATCCACTCCCATTCGGTTCATCAGAATCCATCTCTGGGATACAAATATCAGAAGGTCAGAAAAGAACAGCACCAAAATATAATCTGTTTAAAGCAATGGGAAAGCATAAACGCTACAAAGAAACCATTGTTGAAGCCAGATTTATCACAAATTTTTAGTATGAAAATAATTCTGACCCGAAAATCTAAGCCAGTAGAGCTGAGAACTATTAAATCACAGGACAAAGCAAACGTCACATAGAAAAACTCATGGAGTCAGGTGTCATCTTGATAAAAGCAAAGCGATCTTCACACAGTTACTTAAAACCATTAAATCACAGCATATAAAACATGATTCAGGAACAAACAGAAAGATGGCATAAACAAAAGCATTCACGCAAAAACACTGATCAACCCACACTTGAACAAGTACTAGAGATGAAATCTACAGATCTAAAGAACAGATTCGTCACCATCACAAACTAGACTCAGATTACTCAAAAGCAAACAAAATCATTCGCGTCATGCTTCAAAGCCGCATAAGGAAGATCTATGACAGAAAAAAAAAATGGTGAAGAAGAGATGTACGTGACATGATCATATATGACAAAAAAAAAATGGTCACCTAAAAAGCGAGAGGGAGAGAGAGAGAGAGAGATCTGTTGGATAAAGCGAATAAAAAAATGAAGGTAGAGACAAAGAACACAAAGCAGCAAAAGAAACCCAGAAGATTTTTCTCGGGAAAATGCAAACAAATTTTTTAGTAAAAAACACACGCCAACATTTATTTTTCCAGATTTCTTAACAGAGGTCAAAGAGAAGACCAAAAAAACAAAAAATCCAGAGTAGAAAAATAAACAGCGATTACTCAGAGGAAGAAGAAGACGAAAATCATGTAACAACGAACGCAGCTTCAAAGAGAAAAAAAACAGTGAGATTCAACATAAACAAACACTACCATGACCAAAAAATCCAGAGAAACTCATGAAACAACAAAAATCACTTGTTTAACACCAAACGACGACGACGAAAAATACAGATGAACACTAACAGCGCAGAAATCGCTAAAAAAAAGAGAAAAAAACCACCAAAATCGACGAAATGAACAGGAATCATGCATGAAAGCTTCAAAATCGAACATACATTGAACGATTTTTGAGTAAAAAACAAACCTAGTACTTATAGAAGAGACGAACGAGAAAAACCCTAAACAGAGCAGCGAGCGAGAGAGAAGAAGAGAGAGAGGGATTATGAGAGGAAGAAGAAAGGGTTTGTTTGTTTTGGTGATTCACTAAAATATAGGTGTGTCGCTTATAAAGAAAGCCGCAGACGCAAGACGCAAGAGGTTTTATAGGTAGGTCCCACTGTTTTCTTTCTTTTCTTAATTATTTTTTCGCTCCATATTCCTTTCTTTTCGTTTCAATGTCTTATCAATTTACTTCTCTCGTTACGTTTTTTTTATTATTGTTAGAGAATTTAGAAACAATTTGGATTTGGACAAAATAATGTTAGGTGATTCGATGTTATATGGAATCTTAAGAGTATATATAGAATCAAATCGTTTACAAGTAAATAGTATATGGAATTTCATTGTTTGGTGGATTACTAGTGCAAATATTCAGGTACTTAAACCGGTTATTCATCTTATTTGTTATGATCTGGTTCAAGTTAACACATCTATAAATTAGAATCTTGCAACAGTGAATGAGTTGTTGAATATACTAGTAACAAAAAAGCTCTTCTTCTCCACTTACTGTTTTCTACCTTTGGGATCATCTTTTTCTTCACCATTCCTATTTATGTCGTTCTTTATCAATTTTGGTGCTAAAGATGTTGTTCTTTATTATAGTATTAAATGACTGGTATATCTTTCTCCTCTTCCAGATAATTTTTTGTTCGAATTCTAACAGTTTTACAAAAACATTAGCGGAATTACTCTATGGTATAATATAGATTTGGAGGTAATAACTCTCTTAAATGAGTACCAGAACCATTGTGGATGATATCAGTTAAAACTTGAAAGTGTTAGTTTCATTTATGAATATCTTTAAGCCATGATGCATCGATGTGGCTACATGACCCAAGTCTATAAAACTGTATAACACATGCTATATGTTACAATAAACGAACTATGATATGCAATGATTATTAATTCTTGAATCAGATCCATATATTCAAATACACAAAAAGAGCTATATGAACAAATTAGTAACATGATATACTACTTAATTACGTACCTATCTTTGTATTAAGAGCAAATGTATATATCCTTTTTTTGCAACATATATGTATTACAAGTGTTCCAATAAACAATTGTGATTGTGGCAAAATGGTTTCACACATATATTATTATTAGGCATGCAGTGACAATCCTATATACATGGAAGTGAAAATGAAGAAAAATCGCAAGTTTAACGTCTTCAAATATCAACAACTTTGAAAAGAACTAAAGTATACTATAGGTTAAAAGAACTAATCACATTTTCACAATTGATAGATATAAATATCTCAGTTTGACCGTTTGACTAATTTTTTTTTTGTCATCACCTCAAATTTGATCACTGGTTTGAATTTTGAAATTAGTTATTGAAAAAGTGAAAAGATTACAAAACTATTTACCACAAAAGATAAAAGAAAACTGGTTGTACGTAATGTCTCTGTGTCCTGCAAATACCAAACGTATAAAAACAAAATAGTAAATGCTGCAGTTGTGTAGCATGAAATAACGAGGGCGAGTTTCTGAGATGTGCAGTGGATGTTTTTGTCATCTTGTATCCTTTTCTATTCCTATTCCTATGTTATTCTCTCGCTCCTTTAAATGTTTTGCAGGTCGTCGTTTTCATGTATATAATATTAACTTCTGCTTTTTCTCTTTTATTTTCTTTTTAAAATAACGTTATTATCCGTTTATAAAAGTTTCTTTACTCTTTATATACTCCTATTTCAACTCACTAGTCACAAAGACTACACCAAATTGTTCGTTATAAATTGAGTCAGTTGACAAAGCGGTCTAATTTGTCTGCGGTTTACTCCTTCTCATTTTTGGGGCAGATAATAAACCTCTGCGAACCAAGTTTATTTGTATGTAAAAACGGTCCGCAAATGATCCGCTGCGGTTTTCTTCTATTTTTTTTTGTCCCGACCACTGCGGACTATAATTGATGAATGGTAAATAAAAAGTGGTCTGATCCATTGACGATTGTGTCCGCCCCAACTGCCGTAACTATTCACACCCTATTTACCAAAAATATCTAAAAGTTGTTGTATGATTAGATTGGTCCTTTTAACTATGGTATTCTTCATAAACGAGACAATACACATCTTACTGTTAAAAAAATTATGAATTTGTGGAAACTGTTTAACCAAAAATTGGAAAAAAAAAAAAATGGGCTCATAATTTTTTTTTCTTTTGTTTTCTATAGCTTAAATTTTCCAACTTATATATTTCTAAGCTATAAAGTATTATGTAACACATGATTTTAACTAATTCCAAATGAATAAATAAATGATTTAACGTGATGTGACAAACATAATTTTCAATCTACTTTTTTTTTTTTTTCATTATGCTTATA